>Ga0126342_10006198_pt1 | contig 21147 bp, 17 predicted proteins | sample Cyp1metagenome_FD_92528 | JGI IMG/M metagenome (GOLD analysis project Ga0126342, IMG submission 92528) | Coral microbial communities from Lord Howe Island, Old Settlement Bay, Australia - Cyphastrea 1 metagenome | ecosystem: Host-associated > Invertebrates > Cnidaria > Coral ...
AAGAGAGGAGACTTCAAGCACCTTTCAGTCCATCAGTGGCTTCGCTCTGCCATCCCTGATTCACAACAACCAACCTCTCCTATAGGTTTCCTATTTTTGAAACTTCCGCCACCGCCTTGTGCGATACTACTGGTATCAAGATAACTATGGATCCGAACACTGTCTGAGATGGTACAAAAAAACAAACATAAATCATAGTGATACCGATACCCCAAGTACTTCCTAAGAAGGTACGGCTGGATCCATTGGGATATATGATACAATATATTTATATATATATAATGGTGATTTTTCATCTGCAAACATAACTGGGGGTACCTTGTAGTTGCTTCACCCTAGATTTCTTTTGGTGAAAATATTCTGCAGCTGAAATCCCAACATCTCTGAGCTGTTGCTTGGTGTTCTCCCTATGTTTTGCTTAAGACCCCAGTCTTTGCTATCTCAAATCCAATCTGTGTGGGGTTTCCAGGTTTTTTTTGGTGTCCCATAAATCCCATACGCTTCGCAGCGATTCCGCAAAGGTCGAGAAGATCCGATGGCACCCGCTCTATGACTTCTTGGAGGCGCTCGAGCCGAGGGCGAAGATAGTGATTCCACCGAACCCGGGAGTTAGATCTGTTAACCAACGAAAATGGGCAGCAAACCATCGTATTTTTTTTGGGGATTTCAATCAACAAAAAAACATTTTTTTTTGGGGGGGGGTGTGTTTTTTGTGTAGGTTAAAGTTTTACAAACTATAGTTCACATGGTGTGTGATTGCACAAGATTTGCGGTTTACAAAGCTAAGTATGTGCAGACAAATTGCACTCTCACAGTGCCCTGTTCTTTTTATAAACAGTATAAACAGGGTTAGAGCCTATTTACTCAGTGGGACCAACCACCAAGTATCTCCATATAATCGTTCAAAATAGCCTTTTGGACATTTTGGACCCTTTTGCACCAATCATGCAGGGGATCAGCTGCAGTAATTACCAAGGTTGGCCATGCGCCATGAAGACACTCCTGGGTTAAGTTAACGTAATCAATTTACTGGTTGGTGGTTTCAAACATGTTTTATTGTCCATAATATATGGGATAATCCTTCCCATTGACTAATATTTTTCAAGATGGTTATTGCACCACCAACCAGTAATCAATTTACTGGTTAACTGGTTGACTAGTAACTACCATGAACAAAAACCCTGGTTGATGATTTAGTAAGTCCCTCGAGGCCAAAAAAGTAGCCATGCTGACGATGTCAAGACCCAACGAGTTGTCTCCCGAAATCCGGATACTGAATAGTTCAGTAGTCAATAAAGCTGTTTCGAAACTCATGGTTACTACAATGTGAGGCCCCCCAGTGATGTTTGTTGCTTTATAAGCCCCAGTAACTATAGTTATAAGTACCATAAACCATGGTTATTGGAGTTATAAACAAACTTAGCTATCTTGGGGGCCTCACATTGTACTACTATATAGTTCAAGTGTGTCTTCATCAATACCTGGGTTTTTCTGATGATGATATCGTTCCCAATCGGTTAAACAACGGTTGTCCAGGCGAGTTCATACATCAACAGCAAGTTCCAGATCGGCACCTTGATCGAGCCACAGACCTGCGACGAGTTGAGTGCGGGGCCTGGGTCAGTATGGATTATTTCGATCCAGAGCTAGGTTTCCCTTTCAGAGCGGCAAAACCTGATCAACATGACTTGGTGGTTCAAGCCACTTAATGGGTGCATAATAACATAAATATAATAAGCCACTTTTAACTGGACCAACCCTACTGGCCCTACCTAAAACTGGAGTTATATAGTTTGAGCATAATCTACTTATATATTATATATATATATTATATCTTACATCTACTTACAATTCCTGGGAGTGAACCACCAGATCATTATCATTGCCAAGACTTGGTGAAGGACTATTGGTCAATTCACATGACCTTCCAGTTCGCAAACTCTAGGAAATTACTATGGCGTATGAGGTGATACTTCACAGTTTTGCCCATAAAAAGCTCCTGCAAAAAAAGCTACGTTGCACCATCTCATTTGGCAATCTACTCAAAACCCTCTATTGGGATGTTTCAATTGAACCCCAATCTGAAATGCAAAAGCGCTTGGGATGGCCTCAGGGTCGTGATGAATGTCTTGACATGAAGGTTCTCAGGAGTTTCAGCGGCTCTCGAGCCGATTCTTTGCGGTTTCGCCGCGAACGTGCAGCTGCGGCTGCTAATTCTTGGCGACAGCCCCGCTGCTGCTGCGCTGTTGCTGCTTGCTGCTGATTCGCTGTGGCGGCTGTGGGTGTCGTCACTTTCTACATTCCTTAACTCTAGGAAATTATTGGAGGATTCTGAAAATGAACGTCACATTGTTCTAAATAATTTTCAAAATTCTAAATCAAGGGCCAGGATAAATGTTCACATTTACCATCAGCCTGGTTCTTCAAAGTGACCTTTTCAACCACGAGTTCGAGGTCACTTAAGCCCAAAAAGACACAATTGAAAGTCAATGTTCACATGAAAACCATTAACCACCAGCCTGGTTCTTCATTGATTTATCACCACCAGTTAACCCCAAAATTCCACATTAACCACCATGATAATCATAATGAACAATCTTTTCTTATCAATTAGTTAATCAAGTCAGTGCTAAAATTGAAAAGATGTAAAAATCAATGATTGATGTTAGTTACAAGATGGTGCCCGATTGTAGTTAGCTAAGCTGGTTTATAACTCCAATAACTATGGTTTATAGTACATATATCTACGTATACCGTATACTTACTATAGTTTATAAACCAACTTATAACGGGCACCACCTTGTGTTAGCTAGTAAACATAAACATGTAACCGGCCGGAAGACGGACTCCCCTTCCAGACTTTGTTTCCAGGCTATGGCTGGCGTGGTGTGGAGTACACCGGCTGCCAGGACAGTGCGACAAGCCCGAAGTGGAAGATCGGCCGAAGAATGGCCGAGTTGAACCCTGCAAAGTGGTGCCCCCAAGATACCTAAGTTGGTTTATAACTCCAATAACTATGGTTTATAGGTGATATATCGAACTAGTTATTGGGTTTATAACCAATTTATAACTGGGGGGCACCACCTTGTGGGAAAACCCATAGGAAAACCGGTTTTAAGCCATGGGAAAACTCAGCGAGAGTGGGATCGTATGGGATCTAAGCCACGAACAATAATTAGTGGTTTAAGGCAGTAAAATGTCTGGTTGGTGGTTTCAAACATGGCTTTTATTGTCCATAATATATGGAATAATCATCCCAACTGACTTTCACTCCATGATTTTTCAGAGGGGTAGGGCTCAACCACCAACCAGATATGGTGATTTAGTCTATTGACATGTTGGTGTCGATTCAAATTGAGAAGTTTGCCACAAAAATCGCTGTGGAAAAACCTTTGGGGTGATCCGTCAAGTACTCACCACGGTTACTGTAAGCGGGTTAGTCCACCCCCAATTATAACTCGAGGGTCATTCCACTTACTGCTGCTTAGCGTAGGGGGGGGTAAAACCAACTTATGAATTCCTGGGATGAAGCACCGAGTACTTAAGAATCAGAGAGAGGTATACAGCCAACAAAAACGGAATCACATCGGATACTACTCAGGTAGTGAGATATAAGCAACAATGTTATATTTGTGTGTGTGCGTGTCTGACAATGTTTGATCTACCCAAAGATATGGTCTTTTGTTTATATTATACCTTATGATGATTAACCAGCTGATTTTGTGTTTGTTTCCCGGATTTTTCAGGGACCATAGCCAGATGCAGGGGTGAGCCCCTAGAAACCTTCCTAGATTCTGCAGCCAGGTAATTTTGGCGGTGTTGGTGAAAAATATCAATGGTTTATAAGTGATATATCTATAGTTAATGGGTTTATAATCAATTTATAACTGGGGGAGGCACCACCTTGTAAGATTGCCCACCGCCAACGATCAACGATGGATGATTTAACAATGTTTAACATGGTTTCAACATGTTTCATCTGCCAAAAGTGTGGCTCCAGATGCCCAAATAACTTGACTGCCGGTAAAACCCAGACAGTTTGGACGAGCTGCTCCGCTCCGCAGGACGTCTCTGAGCGAGGTAATCCTTGCATGAGTGCCTTGGCACATGATGTTTTGGTTGTGCTCTGATCTGCTTTCATCATTTGTTATCCTGATTGGTGGGGATATGAGTGTGGAATAGTGTGGACAAGGGTACTATGAATAACGCTTCTATTGTCACTACCGATAGGGGACGACCCTACTTTGGGTATGGCATGAAAATCAACAAATAATTTGGATTAATTTTGTCCGCCATTCATGTATACAAAGAATGTGAAGATATGCATGAGGTTCAGTTGATACCCATCATTCAGAACCATATATGTCAAGTTTCTGCACATGTGGTCGTGGATCACAACATGTCAAGTGACTCACCAGCCACAAGCTTTCACAAGAAACTATATAGCCGCACAAGGTGGTGCCCCAGTTCGTGAACGCTAAGTTGGTGCGTTTATACTCACATTTCACTATAGGGTTTTTGGTTGGTGATATATCGAACTACTATCGAATTTAATAGGATTAGAAGCAATTTATAAGTGGGGGCACACACCTTGCAACTACAAATTGAGTTGAATTTCCCAGCCACATGATAGTCACATGATAGTCACAGTCTCCAAGTTTTTCGTTCTTGTCAGGCCCGGGGTAGACATATTGATGTGGCGTTGTGTACGGAAGCCCCCGAAAGAAGAAGACCACTGGGTGACCACTGGTTGTTTCAGGATGGTAACCCTCTGGTAAACGTTTACATAACTATGGAAAATCACCATGCTATTAATGGGTAAATCAACTATTTCTATGGCTATTTTCAATAGCTGTATGTTTGTTTACCAGAGGGTAACCGAATGGCAACCTGTGAAATTTGCACATCACAAATGGATTTCATTGGGACAAGCACCACGCTGCGAGGTTGGCAAGGCGGAAGGGGGGGGTGGAATCCGGGTGACTTTTGGGAGCCTAAAAAGATTTGAAAAGTAAGCCATAGGCTCCATATATTTTGGTGATGGTGGGATGATTTCGAGGGTAGTTTTGGTATGTTTTGGTCAAGTTAGACACGTTGTTTCTCTGTTGTTTCTTGCACATACCATAGACTTCACCTGAAACGATCGGGTGACAGACAGTGATAGAGAATGTTCGTGCTGGAAACAAGAGTTTCGCGAGACCCCGCAAGGTTGGAAAGGGTATGATATCAACACGGTGGTGCCCCTCAGTTATAAGTTGGTTTATAAACCATAGTAAGTATAGATATATCTACCATAAACCATAGTTATTGGAGTTAGAAACCAACTTAGCTAACTATGGGGCACCATCGTGAACCAATCATGGCCAAACACTGTAATCCTAAGCTCTGACATGCACTCCCAAGAAACGGGATGAGTCTTGAAATCATGCAGAACCCCTCAACCAGAACCATTGGTCCATTCTCTAGTCAAGAATCCCTCTAAATAGCGTATGAAACCCCTGATCTTCGGAAGTTGAGAGGTTCATGATTCTCTTCGCATTTCTCAAAGTAAATCTGCCGGGAAGACATTCAAGGCACCACTGGTACAGTTATGGCCATTCATTAGTTATAACTGGTTATAAATGGGATTATACATTCTATAAATGGGGTTATAAGTACTTATAACTGGTGAATGGCCATAACTGAAGGCACCACTGGTAGGGGCTAGCAGCAGATCCGTTTTTGGGGTGCCGCGACAGACAAAAACTATGATGAGCCATCCCTGGCTGGGCTTCGGCGCCAAGGGGATATGGGAGGACCTGGCTTTGTCCAAAGAACATTTTAATTTTACTGTTAACTTAGGTTTTTTTTTGAAAAATGGTGTGTTTTGAATGGAAACGTATGGAAAAATGGGAACATATGGTCTTTCCAATGTGTTTTTTTTCCATTGCAATTGGATTCAAATTATATTTTTTTATGGCTATTTGAATGAGGAAAAAGAGGTTCTAAGTTTGACAGCTCTGCCCAAAACTCTTGATTTGCAACATTTTTATTAAGAAGATGTGTGACATTGTACAGGGAGGAGCCAATGTTACTGTAAGTGCAACCTCACTCAGGGCTGGTCTGCTACAGTGTTGAAATGGTTGCAGCGAGGATACTTTTTTTTGTTGGCTAGAATCTTTTTTTTAGCAACCCACAACAGATAGAACATACATCATCACTATATAGTAGGATTTTATTTGTCTATCTTTCTGGAGGTGACCATAATAAATCCCCTATTCGCTCCCATTCAACATTGTTTGTATAGCTTAGTTTTTGGTCACCTTTGCACAGGAAATTACGTGATGCTCTGATTATTTATTGTTAGGTGTAGCCATGGAGAATTTACCATCAGCTAATCCCACCATGGGACCATCGATGTTCCATGGCTATGTTGAATAACCGGAGGGTAATGGGGATACGTTGGTGCTCCCAATCCTTAGGTCATGTTGGGGCTCCAAGATAGGAAAGTCGGTGGAACTAACAGAGTCTACTTTGGTTTGTGGCATACATATACGTATATATATAATTGATGATTAGATGTATATGTATATAAGATTTATATGGTCATTGAGCATGTTCATATGTATCGTAACTGTATACTATGTAACTATGTATGTATATAGTATGTGATTATGTATATATATATATTTGTGGTCAGATGGTTATAAACTAACATTCACTTGGGCGCTTCAGCCCTGAAATCTACCATGGCTGCCACGAGGCTTTGGCCTTAAATCGTAGGCTATCCCAAAGTCCTACGCTTGGTGGTGCCTTCCAAACGTGATGTGGAAGTTGCTTTACAACCCCGCTGTGATGTTAAAATCAATTGGATATTCATATTATTTCATATCTACCGTACATCAACTGGAACTACAAAATACTACAAACCAACTGGGGTTCATTTCTAAATCATAGATGAAAACTAGTTGGATATATCTACCATGTTTACCCACTCCTTAAGCCAGATATAAACCCACCAACTTCGCTTTTGGGGGCACCTTGGGTTGACAATCCCACGTCACCTGGGAGTTGTTGTACCACCAAAATGGCACTGAACATGGGGAACATCATGATGAAACACTGGACTTTACATAGGGGTACTGTATTTTTTAATGCATGGGAAAAAACAGTTGAGGTGCTAATTTTTGCTCATCGTCATTTCATCGGTTTAACATGGTTTAAAACCCTCTCACGTTCCGTATCAACATAGCTATAAAAGGGCGGTAAACTCCAATGCCTGATTCTTTTGAAGACGAAAGATAGAACGAATTATAGATAAGATTTGTTCCCCGAAGAACGCGCCAATTGAGCTTTAGGGATCATGTTCCTTGTTCAACAGTTTTACAACCTGGAAAAGCATCAGCCAAATGTCTCGTATTTGCTGCAACAGCGCCGTACTTGCCATGGCTTCGGGGTTAGCCTTAGGTCAATCTCAGATGAGTATTTTAATCCTTTAGCCTTTTGGCATCAATGATACTATCTACGTTCACCAGCTAAGAATTTGTCATTGTTTGCAGGGTATCTGGCTGATTGGCACTGTTGATGGGATGTTCCGGCAACGAAGCTTCAGGAAAGGTGGGAAAAATCAGCTTGGCGATTCAGCTACAAAGCCAAAGAAATGTGGCAGAATCCAAGCTGTGAGTCGAATAGTTTTTCATTTCACATGTAGACAGTGTGACATGTTGTGACATGTTGTTGTGGAGTCACACCAACTTTAACTTTCTTCACATAGCTAATTGTTAATAACCATTATTAAACACCATTATTATTAACCATTAATGGTTTGCTTAACCATTATTATTAACCATTATTAGCCATTATTAACCATTATTCACCACCCGGCTTATTAAACACCATTATTATTAACCATTAATCTTCACTACGCAAGCCGGGGTTTGGCTTGCAGTTGGACTCGGTTGGACCTTGTGACCTTGCCCTGGAAAGTGATCTGATAACCTCGGTTAAACCAACAGTTCGCTATGGAACATCACCATGTTTCATTACGGTAAATCAACACACGAAATCAACGCGAATTTCTATGATTTTTCAAAAAAGGGCCGTTTTTTTCAATAGCAAAGTGTCACTTAAATTACCGGTTTTTGGGGATAATATCCCAACTGGAGGTGATTGAACCATAGTTTTTACCACGAGTTCATAAGCCCTGTGCCACATCGGCCGAAATTCCGCTGAGGCACAGCTATTGCCGCAACCCTTTGCCTGGAAGTGGGGCACCCAATTTTGGGTGGAATCCGTGGCCCCATAGTTAGCTAAGTTGGTTGATAGATGAGAGCTAGATTATCCATGGCTATCCCGTTTTTTTGGAGATGATGTTGATTAACACACATCCCTGTTTTTTTATTTTTATGTTTTTGTTGTGGGGATGAGGTTGATTAAGAAAGTTTTTCGAAATCGCAAGATCGGGGCCTGTTAAGACACCTGTTGGTCCAAGGTGGTGCCATCCTCCTAAGCTCCTGAAATACAGCAACTTTGCAAGGTGGGCACCACCTTGTGGGTTCATATTTATAGCTGGTTGGTGGTTTCAAACATGGCTTTTATTTTCCATTTCATATATGGGATGTCATCCTTCCCATTGACGAACTCCATCATTTTTCAAGATGGTTATTGCACCACCAACCAGTTATAGGCTTACCACTATTTTTCCATATATTGGGAATAATCATCCCAACTGACTTTCATATTTTTGAGAGGGGTAGGTACTACCACCAACCAGATAGGTTTACCACCTTCCAATTTTGGAGATGAAACTGAAACTGATCAATTTCTTGATCGTTCGGTCGTTGAATTGAGGTCGCACGCGCGGTATCTGGTGCTGGCTTCAGAAGGGAGGCTGGGAGATTCACTGTGGACCTCTGAACTCCAAGCAACTGCGAGTTTCATGGGATTATGCCACGCTAAAAGGTGACAAAACGCTGGGGATATCATGGGGAAGTAGGTATCACGGACAGATCATGGAATATCATAATAGATCATAATGGCTAATTTGGTACATAATATATGATGGACACTTCTGGATAAATGGTATCTACGTCACCGCGACGTGACTATAGATGATAGCTATGATATAGGGATATCCCAAAGTGGCCTTTTTTAAGGTTGGTGAATTATAATTCAGGCATAGAGAGAGTGGATTCCAATAGTTGCAATGTAAGGCCCGATAGGTTGGTTGAAGCAACTAGTTTTACCATATGGTTTACAAGGTTGTGCCCCGCTAGTTAAAAATTGGTTATAATCCCATTAACTAGTTCGATATATCACCTACAAACAATAATGAAATTGGAATTATTTGCACCAACTTAGCTAACGATCTGGGGCACCATCTTGTAGGTTTACAATATGGTTTATGATAGATACATCTATAGTTGGATGAGTGTATAAGCCTAACTTCTGACTGGGGGGGCCTACTGCGGTGCCTAAACTGTGGTTATACGGGGCCAAGAAACTTGCCCAATCTTTGTCGAGATAAAACGACAACCGAAATAAATCACACTGTATAGAATATCTGGTAGTGTAGAACTATATCAGGGACATGTGTGGCTACCCTCCTTCAATCAAACATGGCAATGGAAAATTCCCCGTTCATAGATGGATTTCCCAATAAACCATACTAAGCCCCATAAAATCCAGGATTTTCAATTGCCGCGTTTGATTACCAGAAGGTATATCTCAAAATTAGCAACCGCCCAACCCCCATGGTTCACGATCCCTTTCCCCGTTTGGCACGAATTGGGGTGCCACGCCTTTAGACAAAACCATAGATTTCCCGTGCATCAACAAAACAATAGTTACAAGTTCATGCCCCCACTTGCAAGTTCGACGTAAGTTGGTTTATAACCCCATTAAGTATTTATAGATATTTCTACCATAAGTCCTAGTCGTTGACGTTTGAAACCAACTTGTCTATTTAGGGGGTCGTTCACCTTGTAACAACAATCTCAAAAAAATAAGACGCTAACTGAGCGAGTGTATCACCAATACTCCCTTCCACGCTAAGAGCAATTTTGGGGAAGGGACTATACTGTATCATTATCCAGAAACCATCTTGATTTATATAGTTGATTTCGATTATGGATTTTCATATAGGTTATTGGAATCAGATAAAGCAATGTTGATCAATATATTTGTGTAATATCTAATATGTGAACGTCGTTTTATCAAACAAACGTATCCCAAAGCAACTTAGCTGAGCACGGGGCACCACATTGTTGACATGACCTCCAAATCCGTTGTTCTGTCGGTAGCGTTTTGCATGGTTTGCCATATGTTGTGGTGATATTCCCTTGGGCGGACCTTGCACAGATCAGTACCTCTTTTTATACATATATTTTCATATAATATGTATTTGTATATATACATATAATATGTATATACTATATATACATATATATATATATATACACATGCTTCATCTTTGCCCATGGATGTAATCATCCCGGTGTTGGAACGACATTTGGGATATCCTCTGGGAAAAGTCACAGAGATGAGAGGAGACTGGGAATGGCAGATGTCTGGCTGTTCACTGCGTCGTGGCAGGGGCAGCATGTTTGCTTCCAGTGCTCGGTTATCACGAAAGGTAAGGAAGACTACGTGTACTGCAACAATGATCCGTCAACCTGCCATTGGCTTCGGGAAAGAATTACTTTGGATCAGTTCATTGCTCGTCGTTTGAAGGAGAAACAGCTCTGTGCCCTGTATCTCTTGGGAATGGCTTTTCAGTATCCCAAGCTACCCCATCAAAAACAAGAATTAGTACCCTCTGGTAAACTAACATAGCTATTGAAAATGACCATTTATAGTGGATTTTCCCGTGATTTTCCATAGTTACGTAAACGTTTACCAGAGGGTAGTTGCCTTGTTGATTTCAAAAGCTGGTCAATGGATGTCCATTCCCCCAAATATGGTATTTCATTGGCTTTGATCCCCTCTCCCAATAAATCTAGCCTCCAGAAAGCTATGGAGAATTGCCCGTTTTGTAGATAACATATCTATCTATCTATCTACCTATCTATCTACCTAATCTGCTACTCTATCTATCTATCTATCTATCTATCTATCTATCTATCCATCTATCTATCTATCTATCTATCTATCTACTAATCTATCTACTACTCCATCTACTAATCTATCTACTAATCTACTAATCTATCTATCTATATATCTATCTTTCTATCTATCTTATCTAATTTTATTTTATCTTATCTTATCTTTTATACCTACTTATTTATTTATATTTATCTATCTATCTATCTATTTATCTATCGATCTATCTATCTATCTATCTATCGATCGATCGACCATTATAATACATTATATATATATATGTACATAGTTCTCGTTTTCGATCCGCGGCCTGTTTTTCATATTACCAGAGGATAAACCATGTGGGAACAGTCATTAATCTATGTCCATTGGAGTTTGTACATATACCAACTATCATGCCATAAGGAATTTCTGACGAATGCTGGTGAGATGACCAAGGGCCCCATATAAATACCATATTGTTGGTTATATATCCCGTTATATCCCCATTGCATTCCAATTGAACATCATCAGCTATAATCAACCAGCATATAAATATAAACATCATAAACCATTATCAACTCATTAACCATCATTTAATATTTTCAGTAATCCCCTTATATTCCCATATATATATAGCAAATAAATTCCAATTTGTTCCCTATATTCCCATAATATATTCCATCAATGTTCTAGTAAATAGCCTTTTCTTGTTGGTGAAAGAAAGGTTATATTCTCATTATATTCCCATTGAACATCATCAACCATCATATAAACCAGTTAAATCACCATTGAAAGTGAATTACTCACAATTAAACCATCAATCTTGTTGGATACTAAACCACTAGATCTAGAGCAATCTTAGATGGGTAGAAACTAATCCAAAATAGTCTTTTGCTACGGGATTATCTACGTTCAATTTAACATTCGATGACCATAGCAGGTACCCCAAATTCGGCGCCAGGCTGGGAGTACTGCAACCCCAAAGTTCCGGAGATCACCTGGACGGACGTCTACACCGTGGCGTCTGGGAGACCCAACGACCACGGCCACCGGGGCACCAAGGGCGACTGCTGCGCCGTTGAGATTTCCGCCGGAAATTCATGGAAATCCCAGGTTTCGGAGCAAGTTTGAAGATGTTTGAGGATTGAATTTGTTTTGTTGTAAGATTCCACTCCAGAATGTCAGGATTTCTCATAGTCAATAGTTGTTGTTGGTTGGAATTCCTTGTTTGTTTAGCAAGTCGACAGTCATTTTGACCGCTCAAACACAACTACCAAAGTCAATTTGAAGTAAATCCCCAAATGGCAATGTTAATCAAATGATGAAAAACCGAATTGTGTTGACTGAAATTTTCAGACAAAACCGTGTCGTGATATGGGTTATGCTCGTATAATCTCATATAATTGTATACATATCCCATGAATCATTATATAATCTGTTATATCCCCATCAAATTCCATTAAGTCCCATTAACTAGCTCAATCTTAGATGGGTAGTTTAATCCTTCAGTCTCTTGGTATCAACCGGTATCAACGAGATTATCTACGTTCACCAGCTAAAAACATGTTTCTTTTGAAGGGTATCTAAGATTGCTCAGGTTAACATACAGGATGGGGGTCCCAGTTATAAGTGGGTTTATAAACCATTATATGCCCCATGAACTAGTTCGTTATATCTACCATAAACCATAGATTTCAGCCACTTTTTTGAGGCGTTTCGGTTCACGCGAACTCGTTAAAAAGGGGGCCCCTTAACCGACACCGGCGATGCCACGATGCTCTCAGGGAGACTCCCAAGATGCTTTGGAACGACGTGGTGTCGGGAGCTCAGCCGGCCGAAATGACGCCCCAAAGATTGGAAATTCCCAGGGCTTGGAAAAGCGTTTCTTTTGATGAAAGAAATGCCAGTGTCAGATGTACTATGATGTACTAGTACATCTACTAACAATGTATTTCATATACGTGTATATATATATCATATATCATATATCCAGGTATATCCATGTATATCCTAGATTTTGACACAAACATCGACATCATCGCCGGACAATCCCGTTTTGGTTCGACGTGGTAAACTGGTGAAAACCCCTGATCCTGACTGAGGTCCTTCCTAGACTTTTCCCCGTATGGCTGATAGTCACTGATAGTCGTTTTCTATCATCTATAACATTCTAAAAGATTCTATCACCATCTATAACCCATATATAAGTAACGTTTTGATATTCCATTACAGTAGCGACAGTAGTGACAATAGTCTACGATATTCCATGACGCTAATCTACCTGGGATATTTCACATGGTGGCTCCCGCACCCTGAGGTTGACAACTCCGGTCTTGGGGCGATTCGTTCGCTTCCTCTCAGCATCCGGAAATTGCCAGATCCAAGAGATGCAGGCGGGGGATGGCGGGACCAACTTGTGAATGGTTGGTTGATGATGAAAATACCATGTGAATGGTTGGCAAGACTGAATCCAACTGATGATGAAAATTTAAGATTTTACGGATTCAGTCTTGCCTTAGGGGTATTTGGTGTATGGTTTGGCGCGTGATTTGTCCCTTGCCAGGAAGTATTCGGATCCATAAAGAAATGTTGATGGAGGCTGCAAGAACTCTAGAACAATTTTCCCCTACAAGGACTTTCCAGGATGACTTCATATGAATCATATTTGGTGCAGGTCCACTTTGAGCTTGCAGTAGGGAAGATGTTGGAAATAACTTCTATCTTGACCCCATACTCCCGGAACTGGAGGATGGGAAAAATATGGAAAAATACTGTCAATCAACAATTACCGTGGTTTGGGGTCCTAGGATTCTCCTGCTGACATACCCACAAGCTGGGACATCAGTTCGTGACCACTCCAATAACTAAGGTGATGATTCTTATGGGAGAGAGAACATGCTAGAACTATAGTGAGTTGGGCCAGATGATAGACGTATTATTTATATCATATCATATCAATATAATGATTAGATGTCTATAGTGTTCTATAGTTATAGATATTATATATATATAAATATGATATGAAAAATATCGAGCTAATATCTATAGATCATATATGTATACAGTTATCAACCTGAAGATCTAATCACTGGATTTCTAGGGAATTTATACATTCAAGGGGTGGGCCCCGGGCCATACCTTGCAGTTGCTGACCTGCAGGTCGTGGGGCAGCTGGTTGCACCAGCCGAAACTTGTGAAGTCGCAGTGCGCAACGCCACTGGGACGTTGGAAAAAACTGACGTGACCTTGGGGCGTACAATGTACAACCAATTAATTTATGGGGAGATACTCACTGACTTGTTATGTTTATATATTTATATATGATTATATATATATGTATACATATACATATACATACTGTGTATATATATACACATATACATACTGTGTATATATATTTACATATACATATACATACTGTATATATATATACATATACATATACATACTGTGTATGTATATATATATATTTAGATATACATATACATACTGTGTATATATATATACATAGACATTTACATACTGTATATATATATGTATACATATACATATCCATATACATACTGTATATATATACATATACATATACATACTGTGTATATATATTTATACATAAACATATACATACTGTGTATATATATGTATACATATACATTTACATACTGTGTATATATATATATATTGATATATATATATATATATTTACATTTACATATACATACTGTGTATTTATATACATATACATGAACATACTGTGTATATATTTACATATACATATACATACTGTATATATATATGTATATATACATTTACATTTACATACTGTATATATATATATATATATATATTTATACATTTACATATACATACTGTGTATATATATACATATACATATACATATACATACTGTGTGTATATATATACATATACATATACATACTGCGTATTTACATTTACATTCACATTTACATACTGTGTATTTAGATAATTACATTTACATATACATACTGTGTATATATATACATATACATATACATACTGTGTATATATATATACATATACATATGCATACTGTAAATATATATATATACATTTACATACTGTGTATATATATACATTTACATATACATATTGTGTATATATATATATATACATATACATATACATACTGTGTATATATATATACATATGATATCTGTGTTTGTCCAAAAATACCTAGCATACCCCAGTCGCGATGACCACTTTTTAGAAAATCGGGAGAATTCGCTTTTAAACCATTTGATTTGGGAGAGTCAAGAGACTCAGTCAGCCACTGTCCCCCGGCCCAGTTCGTCAGTTCTACAGGGTGGTGTGTCTGGATGTGTCTGGGACCCAGAAATCCCATGAAATCCTTATAAAATCCCATGAAATCCTTATAAAAACCCATGACATCCCTTTAAAATCCAATGATTTATAAGTGTTTTCCCAACAAAAAACACTGCAATTTTTTTCAGGTAGACGAAGAATTTTCAGACACACAGACACAGGTAATTATCCCATCAGGAGTCCATTGATATCCCAGTAAATATGGTGTAACAACTTCTTAGGTGCTACCGCTTTTGTTGGGGTAGCTATAGTCTCAGAGTCGGTTGAAGAGAAAATCCACAGGAAATCCCGATCCCTTCGACCATGACAGGGTTGCTCCAATCCATTACAGGTAAATGATGGCCACTGTTTAGGGGGTAAAATTGTGCAAATCCCATTAAATCCCTATAAAATCCTTGTAAAATCCCATGACATCCCTATAAAATCCCATGAAATCCCTATAAGATCCCATTCAAATCCATTAGACAAATCAGATAGTTTTGGATAGGATGTCCCCAGCACGGGGAGTTCAGGTGCAATACATGACTGGACCCAATCTGCACATGAACCTGCGACGACTAGTGCCTCGGCACTGCGCAAAAATGCAAGGATTTACGGTGATTTATTAGCGCTTTATGGTGATTTATATAGGGATTTATGTTGATTTATTGTGATTCATGTATGTGTATATATATATATACATACACAGTATATACATAGATTGCTTTAAATGGATTTATTTAGTTTTCTGTTTTCAATTCTTCTGGAAAGAAGACCTTAACATATCCGGAATTAAAAAAAATGAATTGAGGAACAGAACTCTAAGAACCAAATCCTATGAGATGGTTGGAAATTGATCACGGTCGGTCCTGTGGTTTGGCAAATTGGTGACGATGGAGTGACTCTGTTCTCAAGGGGTGACTCATCCATGCACTTCGTGATGTGTGACTTTGGAGAATGGCTACATACATTAGTCCCATCCCCTGTTCATATTAAACACCATGGTGAGTGGTCCCAAATATGTGTTCTTATCCCCTACATCCACCATGGTTTTTGCGGGCTGTTTGTTCAGGGGGAAGGGATTTTCGGGCTGTCCACCTACATGGGTTTGTCCCAAATTTCGGCAACCCCTAAATCCACTGGTGGATCGTATTTTGTCCTGTTAACATGGCTCGAATTGTTGGAGAATCCATGTCAAATCTCCATTTTTTTGGTGGCAGTTCTATTTCATTGGGTTAGTACCCGAGTAGTGCCCCATGTGTCTCCTATATTCAGTTATATGAGGTCTCCATAAATGGGGGTACCCCCAGTCATCATCCATGTTATTTTCGGTTTTTTCCTTATAAACCCATCCAGCTATTGGGGTAGCCCCATGACTATGGAAACCCCCATATGGATCTGGCTAGTTACAACCAACATGTTGCCAAAGTGTTGAAAGTTCTGCGGGTCCATTCATGCCGGAGATCTGTTTGGTGATTGTGGTTCAGTCAGCGTTTAGTCATTTTGGCGCATTCCAAGTAGAGATACTCCAAATGTATTATATACATATATATATATATATATCCGCATAATCATACTGTTGATGCTAGATGTTTGCACATTCATTTCTCCAGCAACAACATTCATAGAATTGGATGATGGGAATGGGAACATTTACAGGAAACCCCTATATTTGATGGTAAAAACAATGGTTTCCTGTAGATTTCTACCCGTTGAATACTCTCTCTCAATAGTAGGGTTCTGGTTTCAGACATACAGCTCGAGTACAACTTTAAGATTACATACAAAGCAAAAACATACAATTACTGTACATGCATCTCATGTATATGTATATATACACGTTCTGTATATGAGAAATACAAATGGGTTTCTAAAGGCCAATAATTACTATTAACAAGTTTGATATACCATCGTTATGTATATTGAATCTTTTTTGCGCACATCTAAAGGCCTGGCGTGGTGGCATCCACTACTACGAGGAGTTCCCACAAGCCATGAGCGAGCCGGGATTCCTGGCTCCTTGGGGACCAATCCATATCTTCCCAGCCATTCCGACGTTTCTTCATCCGATTCCAGCGATTTCAGAAAAACGCGTTTCCACCGTTTTATACACCCACAGTTATGGCCATTTACCAGTTATAAGTACTGAACTAACCCCATTTATAGAATGTTTGTTATCCCATAGAAATAACCAGTTATAACTCATAGCCATGGCCATAACTGCAGGTACTGGCTGCAACACTTCAGACCCTTCAGGCCCAGCATTTTCCAACAGTGACCCCTGCCCCAGGTGGGTCAGCAGCTCAGAGGCCACCATCACCTTTGCAGTGAACAAGACGTGGCTCGTTTCGCAGCGCAGAAACGGGGGTCGGCTGTTTTGTGGTCGTGGCGTCTGGGAGATGTGTTCACACTATGAGTTTAGATGTGTCAGACTCTACTAGGCATACAATATCATCATGTATAATATAGATATAATAAGCGTAAGATAGCTGTGAAGTTGTCAGTCACGTTCTTTTTCATGTTATAGCATCTATAAGTAATGTGTTTACATAACTTTCGGGTTGTAAACCTCGCGGCTGTTGTGCCTTTCTAGTGAGAGTACATGATAAAAAAAGGTGACGTGAAGGGATCATCCATGTGATGTGACCGGCAAGGAATGAGTTAGTATATATATATATAACAATATATACATCTGGTTGGTGGTTTGGAACATTTATTCGTATATATGGACTTATATATATAACACAATATATACATCTGACTAATATTATACTATTCATGATAAACCATAGTAAATGGTTGATAAACATAGTTATTAATAAACCATAGCACTGGAAAATATCTGGTTGGTGGTTTGGACCATGGCTTTGTTTTTTTCCACATGATGGGAATGATCATCCCAACTGACTAATATTTTTCAGAGGGGTAGGTATACCACTATTGATTAATATTATACTAATCATGATAAACCATAGTAAATGGTTAATAAACATAGTTAAATAACATTTCACTAATTGTGATATCCTGGTAGGTATACCACTAACCAGAATATATACAAGGTGGTACCCCCCAAACGTTATGTTTGTTGGTTTTTAATCCCCATGAAACCTATATAGATATAACACCTATAATCCCTATAACACCCATTCATCAACCCTAGATGTTGGGCTTATTTGCACCAACTGAGCGTGAACAGCTCACTGGGGCATCACCGTAAGTATGACTTGTTGACGGAAAAGTCTTCGTTGCCAACCAATCTCAGGGAGGATCATCTCAGTTGATCAGCGAGTTTTCGAAAAATAGCAGCGCTGAATCCTGGTAGAATGCGACTACCCTCTGGTAATTTAACGTAGCTATTGAAAATGGCCATTAATAATGGATTTTCCCATTAAAAATGGTGATTTTCCATAGCTATGTTAAATTACCAGAGGGTACATGGCCAGGGACAATGACACACAGAAACAGTATTGCTATCTATGGTTAAGCTGATTTAATTTGCCTGGGCTTCACCAGCGATGGAGCGAATGAATCATCTTGAAAAACGGGATATAACGGGTGTCTCGGACACATCCCATTGAAACAAAAACCATATCTTTTGGGATGGATGGTTGGCTCTTAAACGCAACAATTTCCCCCAAGGATGGTTCCCCCCCAAAAAAATAGCCGTGGCTTTGTCGGTCACCAGCGCACCATTGGTTTGTGTATATTGAGGCTGTCACCATTGTAACTATAGTTCTTCTACCGAATGGTGATAACTCAGCTATTACTAGCAGACTCTTTGTTTGTATATCACATCTCTGCGTTTCTTCTAGTCCCTTCGTTACAGGAAAAAAAAATCCTATGATTTCCCACCAGTGAGCCATGAGCAGACCCTAGTTGATCAGAGATAGGTCATGCTATCCCGAACCCATCCCAGATGCTCCATGTATGGTATAATTTACCTACATTTGCCCCAAAAATTGTCCAAATGTAGGTAAATATTCCAGCACCATGGAGCATCTGGGCATTTTGGGAGGTTTTGGGTCAGGATTTTACAGATTTTTTGACTTCCCAAAGTTGCAAAGCGGTAGTTGCGCGATCGACCCAAGGCCCACCGTGACACATATCTCGCCTATGAACGGCACAGCACGTGGTGGCACGTGACCCTGGCTACGCTTAGCGGGATCTGACGAGTTTTGCGCTGTCAAGAAGTGAACAATGTCAGTTGAACCTGTTGGATGGTTATAGTCAACTACTGCATGGGATTTAATCTATACTGTTCAAAATATATTGTTCTATGTAATATAATCCCCTAGAACAATCTATAGAATGGAAAAGAATCAGGAAGACCTTCTGACAACCCTGCTTTAAGCATTGTTTGAGCAGTGGTGGGTACCATCCCCGATGCCAAGGCCCTGCTGAATGGGGATGTTCCTTCGTGCGGGGTTGAACATGTTTGAACAACTCACCTTTTTCTTGGAGTTTCAATGAACAACTAGCTGGGACTCAAGCATGTGATTTTGTTAACTAGATCTAGAGGGACTGAAAAGAGGCAACATATACGAAGCAATTTGTGACTTGAAACCAGCACAGTGTTATACAGTGTTTTAACCAACAAAGATGGAACAGTGGACCCTTTCGTGAAGGAACCGAGGGAACTGCTTGAGTTTGGAGGCTAAGCCACGGCTTGCTGCAGCACTTTCGGGTTCAAAAACCTGGGATGCTCTGCACCATCCTCACCAATATAACGATAATGATACATTGCCTAAATTCTCAACTAGGGCAATCGTAGATGGGTAGTTTAATTCTTTATATAGTGTTTTGGCATCAATGGGATTATCTACTAACCAGCTAAGAATCTAATTCTCTGCAGGGTATCTAAGATTGGCCATGATGCCATATGATATGTAGGTGATGGTCTCAAAAACATGTAGAGAGATCCAAGCCAGGATTCCCAGAGGGTGAGATCCTCTGGGATTTGCAATGGAGGTGTCCTCCCTGGCATCGGGTGCCACGCTGGCTGAGTTTGACATAGCTGACGTGGAAGGAAAATCTGCCAGGGCCTTGAAGTCCATGTTGGCAGCAAAGCTGGGCATTCCGAGGTTCAGACAAAGATTCTTCTCGGAAGATGGTTCACAGCAAATTGAGGATGATGAGGTGTTTGGGGCAGATCCAATGAAACTCAAGGTTTTGCTCTTAGAATTTTGGCCGTGTGATGAAGAAGAAGATGAAAAGATGATCTCCGCATGTAGGAGGAATGATTCAGAGGCGCTTGAAAAGCTGCTTCAACAACCTCGAGATCCCAATGTGGAGAATGAAGAGGGATTCACCCCCTTGCACCATGCTGCAGAGTGGGGACATGTTGAGCTCGTTCGGTTACTGGTTGAGGCACGTGCAGACATTGAGTACAAGCGGTCTACCGCAGAACCCCCCTTACATTTAGCAGCTCAAGAGGGCCAGCTCGACGTGGTCCGACTTCTGGTGGACCTAGGTGCCAACTTGAGAAACTACAAACGAATGTGGGTCAACACCCTTGCACCTCACAGTTGAACGGGACAATCTCGATATGGCCCGCTTCTTGGTGAAAGCTGGGGCAAACAAAGACCAGCCAAGAACGGACAATGGGTCAACACCTTTGCACCTTGCAGTTGAACGGGGCGATCTCGATATTGCCTGCTTCTTGGTGGAGGCTGGGGCAAACAAAGACCAGCCTAGAACGGACAATGGGTCGACACCCTTGCACCTTGCAGTTGAACAGGGCAA
>Ga0126342_10006199_pt1 | contig 21146 bp, 17 predicted proteins | sample Cyp1metagenome_FD_92528 | JGI IMG/M metagenome (GOLD analysis project Ga0126342, IMG submission 92528) | Coral microbial communities from Lord Howe Island, Old Settlement Bay, Australia - Cyphastrea 1 metagenome | ecosystem: Host-associated > Invertebrates > Cnidaria > Coral ...
GCAGTGCCCACTGGGATCTGGAGCTCGCGGTGGAGGTCCGGCTGTGCCCACTGGGATCTGGACTGCGAGGAGGAGGCGGCGGGTGAGGAGGCGGAGGAGGCAGAGGAGGCGGAGGAGGAGGAGAACAGCTCTGATATAATCTAACAACCCTCACCTGGCAGGTGGGGAAAAACACAATCAAAAACATAATCACCAAAAAAACAACTCGACAGGAAGAGTCACCAGCAAAAAAAAACAGAAAAAAACAAAACACAACCTGCATTTCCCTTAGTTTTTTTGTTTTTTTCTGGGTTATGTTGTTGGCGTGTTGTTTTCTTTTTGTTTTGTTATTGTTTTCTTCCTAGAATTTGTTTTTCTAGTTTGTTTTTTTGGTTCGCTCTGGCTTTGTGTTTTTTTTCTATGTGTTTTTTCTTTTTTTTCAAACTCTATATTCTCTGTGCTGCTGAACTCACAACACTTTCCCATCTTTTGGATTCTTTTGGGGGGTTACCAACCCCATAGGATCCATGCATGGTATATATGCTAACATTTGGGGTATATTGATGGTAAATGTTACCATATATGGCATACATGGATCCTATGGGAACTTGACTAGTTGGGGGGTGAACCACCAAATAATTGGGAGCCACCCCCGTTGGATTTATAAGCTGATTTGCGGGGCCATAAAACATACTCCTCATCATAGATTCCCCTGTTCTGGTGGAGAATGCAAGAAAAAGCAATGAACAAATAAATACATGGAAAACCAACAGTTACAGCAAATCTAAGACTGTGACTGTAACTGGAAGATCATTATAACATGGCCAATCAGCCAGATACCATCCAAAAAATGACAATTTCTTAGCTGGTGAACGTAGATAATCCCATTGATACCAAAAAACTAAAGGATTAGTTTGTACCCATCCAGGTGGTTAACCTAGGATATATCCAGCAAGGTATGGCTGGAAAATCCCACCAAATGGACGTTGATAGTTGGGGAAATCAACTATAAATGCTGGGATAGTAGATTTTCCCATATGTTGAGGGCAATACCCTCTGTTTATTTAACATAGCTATGGAAAATGGTCCATTTATAGATGGTTTACCTATAAAAAAAATGTTATTTTCCATTATGTTAGTTTACCAGAGGGTATTGATGATTATTTACGGCTTGTTCAACCACTAACATCCATACTTGCTCTCACATCCCACGGATCCAAAGTAGGTGAAATATCCCTGGGAGGATAAGTAGAGTTAATCCACTTGTAACTTGGGTGAAGTCACCGACTTAGAAAGTGACTAAGTGGGATGAGCCACAAAGTAGATAAATCCAGGGTCAATCTTTGGTAGCCCACAACAAAATAATCTTTTGCCGGTTATGCTTATTTTCCATATATAGCCAAAACAACTAAAGGATTAACCTACCGACCGCAGGTTGGGGATGAATCATGGCTTATTTATCATTTAAACCACAAAATAAGCTAGATACATAAAACATCATAAAACCACCAAACTATATCTACGTATATCTGACTAGAAAATTACTAATTATATCTATAGCTATATCATCTAACTATGTCTAACTATATCTAACCATCATCATTGCCAATCTTAGATACCCTATAAATTCTTTGCTGGTTAGTGGATAATACCAGTAATACCAAAAGACTAAAGGATTAGTTTGTAGCCATGTAAGATTGACCTAGTCATCATCCAACATCCGTACCCTCTGGTAAACATACAAAAAACTATGGAAAATCACCATGCTAATAATGGTAAATCCACTCGTTCAATAGCTACAATGTGAGGCCCCCTAGTTATAGGTTGGCTTTTAAACCCCATTAACTATGGTTATAACTACCATACACCCTAGTGAAATTGTAGTTAAATACCAACTGAACGCTATCCAACGGGGCCCCACATTGTATGTAACAAATTACCAGAGGGTAATCACCATTAATCACCATGAAAATCATGGATCAATCACCATTCATCACCATTTTCCTTTGGTTTTCCAAGGGTCTTCCAATGGGACCAATGGGACCGAAGTAACAAATGGCACCAGGCCGGGTCAATCGGTAGATCATGGCCACGAGTCACCAATGTTCGACGAACATTCGACGAGTGACCAAAGGAAGGCATAGGTGAACTCGCCGACCATAAGGCCCAGGACCACGGGTTGCCTCAGCGTCGGCCCAAAAGTGGGATATCTGATATGTTCCATATGGTGGGTTAATGGCGATTTAACCATCATTTATAGTAATCATATATAATAGGATTGAATATCTGGATAACTAAAGTCAACCCTGGATGAATAAACCCCAAACGGTGTTTAATTGGGAGGGTACCATAAAAAAAGTATCAGATGAAATGACTATTGGAGGAGTACCCCCTAATAAAAAAAACCATGGTTTATTAATCCGGGGTTGACATTATATATATATAACCACATTTAACATCGATATAAAATGATATAATGATAAAATGGTTCTATGGTTCCCAAGTGGTTATTTGACATTCTGTGGATGATAGAAAACCTAAGAATAATGGGATAAACATGGATAAACCGCCTATGAACTGGTGCAGGATTTCTTCCACCCACAGGATATCAATGGGAATTTCAAGTATCCAAGCTGGAGGTACGTTAGTAATTGCCATATTTTTTGGCCATATTTCAGAGATATATGCCCTTAGGCCTGAATCATAGGCCTTCTATATGCTGACTCCAATCATAGGCCTTCTATATGTCCCTGTTGCATGGCCATTGACTATACCCTCGGGGTATTTTTCACATATCGAAAATGGATGACAATGGCCCGTTAGCAAAGATCTGGGTAAATTATAATATTTCACTACCCTGAATCTTGCGGCCATTTGGGGATGATTTCCCATATAAAAACCATGATTCCAGGGTTTGGGAGAACAGTGAGGTCATTATAATCTACCCATATATATAATATTGGGATATATGTTAGGTATAAGATCAATAATTATATAGGAAATCCCATTGGTTTATAATACCACAAATTCTCGGAGTTTCATGGGATTTCCATGGCTGATGTCGGCTGCAGCTTGTGCCGCAACGCAAAAACTTTCCCCAAAAAAATCTGCGAAGATTTGGGTGAGAAGAAGCACCAAAAATAACAAACTGTTCGCAACACAGATTTCCCAATAGTGGATGTCCCACTGGGAAAATCAATTTCCTTGAACAAATCCAAGATAAGAAATTGTCAATTATAAAGAAAAGTTGACCTTATCAGTTGAATCTCTATAAGCAAATCTTTTCTGAATAGAGCTTATAGAGCTTACTTGGCTCTTGACGGTCGTTTTGGAACAAACACCAGTTTTTGCAAGCTTTAAGATTCCGAAATTGTTTGTTCCAAAACTGAAAGTGTTTGTTTCCCAAAAATGCAAATCTTGTTTTGATAGAACATGTCAATTTCAGTTGGTCCACAGATTCTACGCGTTACTCACGGCTGCTCCATGTTGGCTTCATCGGCTGGTTTGCTGATCCCCAGCGACCTAACAGCAATGAGATTTGTATGAAGCCGGAACATCTATGAGTAGCTACCATATATAAGGCCTATTTTTTAGGCCTATGTAAGGGAATATCATAAATATCCCCACAACATATGGCCAGAAATATGGTACGTTTACGTACCTCCATTTTAGGATCCTGAAATTCCCATTGATTGTATGGATCCAATTCCCATCATTCTTGACGGAACATCTATGAGAAAACCCAAACTACTTGACTGTAAAATCCATATGGTTTTAAGATGTTTTATGATGTTTTATGTAAATGTTTCCTTGAACCAATTCATTGAGCGACGGTCGATTATCACTTTCCTACAGATACACCTATCTAATTATTAAATCCCCAAAAAACTAAAAGGCATGAAGCACATTTAGATCATCGCGACTTGCAACCCAACCCACCTCAAGAGACCGGTTCCCGAGACCAAAAAGTCAGCCACGTTGCCGAACCAAAGCCAGGAGAGACATCGGGCGGCTCCCGTCCTTATTCTTTTCCATCTGATGGCTCTTTTCTTCTCCTGCCCAGCCACATAAAACAAGCAGGAATGGAGCCGGAGAAGCGGGTGTATGATTTTTTTTGACTAGCTGTGGGGTTTATGGGGGCTATAACTGAAATGGGTGAAACTTAACCAATAGACTTATTTCAGGTCCCATCTTGTCAGATTTCTGGTGGTGAAAAAAGGATGGAATCGGTATTCCGTGAGATGCCCAAAATCATATCCCACAGGTAGCTCACATGGTTTTGTCTGAAAATGGGGCATATCGTATACCCCCATCATTGGATTTTATTAGGGAACATATAGGAAAGTGATGATTGACCACTGGATTGTACCCATATCCCAATTTACACGCGGTTTCCCCCGCTGCTAGGGTCAGATGTCAAACACCGACAATCTTTTCAACAAACTCTGTGAGTAAAGAAAACTTCTAGGCACATGATAAACATATTGTTCATTCACAAACCTGACAAAGTACACTAAATTAGCATGGCGTTAGGCCCTTAATTATACATTGCCAACCGGCATCGGATGAATCCTGGAATGGCACAAATCCACGGCAGCTGGTCAGCAAGCGTCTCATCAATGTCCTCCATCCTAGATCTGACGGGTCGCTCGTGGGGACCATGGTGCACACAGCGCCGATGTTTGCTGTTCGAAGGCCGGGCTGCCTTGTCTGGACCGACGCCTGGTACACAAAAGGTGTGCTGGCAGCCCCCACGGAGTGCACCCCCAGATGCACGGCCCGTTGCTGCCAGGCGCTCTGCACTCAGCACCAAAGTGGGCAAAGTTTTGGCCTTGCTATTCCTTTCCCTGCGAGGTTTTCTTCGGGGACCGCCACGTAGAACGCATCTGCCAAGACGTGGCACAACTTGAGGTATAGGAGAAACGGACATTGATTTGGCTCCTGGTTTGTAGTAATTAAGTAGTATTGTGGCCCCTGCATTTGTGTTATATGTAGTAATATATATATGTATATGTGTATATATATACATACATACATACAACTATATATATATATAATTATATATATATGTATATAAAAATAGTCTAGATGCATAAGGCTGCATAAGGCATTTGATAAATATCTGACTATGAGTCAAACATTAGGTACCCTCCAGTAATCAGATGTGGTTTGCTGGAACTGAATGCAAGTTTGTAGCTGGGATAATCAGCAAACCAAAGAAGGGATTTTCCATCAAGCCATGTTTGATTACCAAATGGCATCTATGATTACTCAGCTATAATGATAGGTTGGATGATAACCCCCACTATATATGTATGTATATATGTATGTATGTATGTATGTATGCATGCATGCATGTATGTATGGATGCATGCGTGCATGTATGTATGTATGTATATATATATATGTATCTGTACATACTGTGTATATATATATACACATGTTGGTATAGTATATATATATATATATATATACATGCATCAACAACCCTAGTGAAATTGGAGTTGTAAACCAGCTTAGCAAACAAACTGTGACACCAACTTGATAGATTGTATGAGGTTGTAATCTAGAAATGGAGGAAGGGCCTCCTTATTAAGGGCTATCTAATTAGGAAAGTTTGAATTGGAAGTGATATGAGGAAATCTGTGACTTCTAGATTGATCTAGACTATTTCCATAATTTTCCATATGCTGGCTATCATTCATCTGTCTATATATTCTCCATGTCCCAGCTCGCTGAAGCGTCATCCTAAACATCCCAGATATCGGGATATTTCTGGGGGGTTGCTGTGCTGCCAAGGGGCTTTGTTGCTCGTGAATTGCATAGAGTTCGTCTTTGGAAATCAAGCCTGACAGTGCGCATTGAAGGTGGGAGGCTTGGGAGACTACTTGGTCTCAAGCATTAAAGGTTTGCGTTGTGAGGAAGTCAAAACACAATACCCCAGATATCCCCCAACAAGGATTCCCAGTCGTAGTGGAATTTCGATTCAGAAAAAATGATTCAGCAAATAAAATATGTTTGTGGGGGCATTGGCTGAGCAAAAACTGAAAGGGTGAGAAGCCAATGCTGCCAACATTTGTAGGTGCCAAGATGGAACGCAAGTATTTGTCTTGCAAAGCCTTTCGGAATTCCCCGGCAAATATCACACTTTGGAAAGATTTCCTACTCTTTTACCGCTATGTCAAGTGATGATTTATTCCGCTCAAATAGATACTTGGAGACCCCTGTTGCGTGTCAACCTCAACTCTGTATGAACCAGGGGACATCTGGCAATCTTAGCATCTAACACACTAGCTTTCGCAGTTGCCCTTGTATTTTGCTGCCTATATCTCTGGGCAAAAAACATGTCAGCAGCTTAAGGGTCTCCAAACACCTTTTTTTCCAATGGCTAAGCTTAGATACCCTGCAATGTCGATGTCTATACTAATACCTTTTCAGTTCGCCAAGTATTATATGTCCCCCATGAAAATTGTTAAGCAACAAAATAATGTGTTGTAAAGTATTCCCTTCGCTAAAACTAAATTTTCCCATCACCTGAACCCTGGGGTTATCGAATGATGACATTAGAGAAGAAAGCGATCTATATCCATTTGTACATGCGTTTTTCCCAGCAACGTTTGTAATTTCCCACTTTCGTGGTTTGATTTCCGAATGGCAATCCACCAGGCCAATCTTTTTGGTGTCAGGCGTGGTCAGGGGGGATCTGAAAAAAATGCTTTTGCAGTCCTGCAGTCAGTTTCAAGAGATGCTCCGTTAATCCCTTCCCCGTAATATTAAACACCTTCTAAGAAACCATGGTTCAGTAGGAGATAACTCCACTTATTGGGGAGCATTTAGGAGGTGTTTAATATTAGGGGGAGGGTCCATTTATACATGATTCACCTATTAACCATTAAACTTGATTTTCCATAGCCATGTTAGATTGCGAGAGGGTAGATTTATCTATTCCATAAACCATAGAATTCACCAATTTAGCTAACCACGGTTAGCTAACCCTTTAAGGGGAGTGTAACCATCGAACTAATCGTGACCACATGAATGAAACATGGCGAACCTAGGAAAGCTGCACGCTCATCCCTATTGCAATCAAAGAAACGACCAACCTATGGACCTATGATTTTCTTATCTTGAATCTTCATGGCCAATCTAGATACCCTGCAAAAAAAAAAAACTTTGCTGGTGAACGTAAACAACCCCATACCGAAAGATTATTCAGAATTAGTTTGTACCCATCCAGTTGGTTAACCTAGGTACTATCCCCAAATCCCCCCACTGTCATCCCAATGTTATCCCTATTTTGCTTGCTAAGATGTGGTGATTTCCATTTTTTTTGGGTGGCGATTTCCCTTTCGAATGCTGGTTGTAGAGCATGTGTCTCCGCTATCAGATCGTCATCACCAATCATCCCAAGCACTTAGTGGTGCTAAAAGCAGGTCATCCCAGCAACCCCCAGCAACCCATCCAGCAACCTACGTAAAACGCACAAGTGAGATCATCCCAAATATGGTTGAAAAACAAAAATATGAGTTATAACTATGCTTATAAACCCTAGTTATTGTAGTTATAAACCAACTTAGCTACCTTGGGGGGCCCCACATTGTATGGTTGAAAAACAAAAATATGAAGCCCCCCAGCCAGTCATTTATGTTTCATCCCGAGATGGTCGCCAAGTCATGCCAAGTCGCTGTGAGTCTCTGGGGTGTCAGAACCGAAGGACAGAAAAACCGCACACCATGCGAAACCGCAGGAGCCTCGTCCCAGCCCATGTGTCATTGCCAATCTTAGATACCCTACAAAAAATGAGAAATTCTTAGCTGGTGAATGTAGATAATCCCCTACCAAAAGAGTATTCAGGATTAGTTTGTACCCATCCAAGGTTCAACAGCAAGGCAAAACATGTTTCAACAAGACAAAATGATATGAACAGCAGGATCTTGGTTAAAAACCTGGATGCAAACTGCAAAGAAAGCCGTGATTCAACCTCCAACCATGGATGTGTAGGACTGGGGGCTGTATCACGACAACTGGTTTGGTTATCTAAAGTCCAGTATGTCGATACCCTCCTAATGCAACCAGTAGTTTTGGCTATCTTTGGGCAATGTTCAAAGGTTGCATTCAAAATCATGCGAATTAGATCTGATTCAAAATCCAAAATGCATTTTTAAACAGATATCTAAGACAAATTTTGAGAGACAATATATCCTGTTTGTTTGCTGATGATTCTATCCTGAGCTAGCGAAACACAGAACGTCCCCAACCCTCAAATGGAATATGGTATCACTACCAGTAGCTGTAGCTGGTTTCATGTGTGTTGATTTCAAAGTCAATCCAACATGGAAACTGTGCCAGTCAGCCAATCCGAAATATTTTAAAAATATCATTTTTTGTTCCTTGGGGTTGCGGGCTCCACTTAGTCAATTGGTTATACCACCACCTATATATACATATATATATACATACATATATATATAGATATATAAACACACACAAATATATATATATATATAAATACACATATAAACACATATATTTATATATAACTATATATATATATATGGGCTGACATATGGGTTATATATGGATTATAAACCGCGAATTCTACGGATCCAAAGTGGGATGCACATCCTAGTAGTGGTGAACCAAGCGTTCACAAGCTTTGTCACTCCACTAGATGATCCGAGCTGGGTTTGACATGGATACTCTGGTTAAAAAAAAAACGTTTGCCGATGGAAAAAACACTTTTTTTTTGTATAGGTCAACTATACCTATACCATTATGGTAAAACTATACCTATAGGTCAACTATACCTATACCACCATTGTAAAATTAGGTATAGGTCAACTATAAATGGTGATTTTCCACAGCTATGTTAAATTGCTCTTGATTCCCCGCCTGCCAGGTGAGAGTCACAATGCAAGGGTGCAACTCCTTCTCCTTCTTCTTCTTCCTCTTCATCTCCTCTGCCAGCTCCGGATGCAGCGGGCCATGCCAGGACCGGAACTTCATATCGCGAGCGGACCCAACCTCCCAAATTGCCAGCCCAGGAGGGTGTGGAGCACGCCTGGACCCGAACTCATGCCAGAGAGAATGCAAAGAAAGAAGGCCAGATAGAATGCCAGACAGGATGTCAGAATGTGTATGTCAGAAAGCATGCCAGAAAGACTGCCAAATAGAATGTGAGAACATATGCCAGATAGAATGCCGGAAGAATGCTGGAAAGATGCCAGATAGAATGTCTGAATATACATGCATACATATGCCATATATACTTCCAGACGATATGTCATCAACAATGTCTGAGTGGGGAGCACTCGACTTAAAGTAATGTGTTATTTGTTCACCGCGTTTTCCTTATTAAGTTTAAACATACCTATGTGGGGGTTTCTTGAAATGGGGATACCCCCTAATCATCCAAATCATTAGGCCATTTCAGGATTGAAACCTATGGATTTTACGAAAGCCTAAAAAAAACATCATAATCTTACTTTAAGAAACCACCCAATTCTTAAATTTCATCATTTTCATAGGATCTTCCATTTTATGAACCAATCCAGCTATTGGGGTATCCCCATTTGTAGAAAAACCTGTGGTGTACCGTCCAAGGCGCTGAAGACGTAGAAGACGATACGCCAATCCTGGTGGCCGGGAAGGATCAAAGATGGTCCCCGGCCGCCATCCCCACCAAAACCGGTAATGACTACCAGGTTGCCATGGAAAATAACAGAATTGAGTGGGTAAATCATCTATATACGTTCATGGGCAATTTCCGTAGTGTGAATATTTAATGCAATCAATCTCACTTTTGACCATGGTCCACTTGTATTATCGTTTTTTCCTTACATTTTCCCAAACTTGTTCCGATGAGTCCCATGTTTTTCGAAAGGTTAACACTTGATGATGGACATTTCACCTTCGCCATTTCTGGTGAAGCTTCTGCATGACCAGCCTTGGAGGATCAGCCCAATAATGTCAACCCTGGGTGAATATTTCCTGGTTGATTAGAAGGGTCCCCTAAAATAGTGATCAGTGGCTACTAAATGGTATCCCCACAATGGTATCCCCACAATTAACCAGCCTAGTGGTGAAATATTCAGCCGGGGCTTACATGAATTGCCTATAGTAACGCTATAAGCCACTTAAATGTGGTATAGGCCACGTAGGCACGTAGGGGACTTACGATGGCCAGGGTTGTTAACCAGCGACGAGGACTGTGGGATAATCCTCCCCGCACCAATCATCCCGCTGCACGCGGAGAGTCGTTCATGGCGCCAAAAGCGTTGGCAATGGCAGCGCCAGCACATTGCCCAGTCTGGCGAAGGGGTTGGGCTGTGGACGAGGTGAAAGGCAGTGATGGAGAAATAAACAATATATATATATAAATATAAGATGAATATATATATATATAAACAGATAAACATATATATATGTATATATATATATAATGTTTCTACACATGTTAATAATTACATGTATATATATATATATATTATTTTTGTTGTATGTTTTTCATACATGGCAAGCATATATTTACATATTAGATGTTTAGATGTTGCTGCAGTTGGAGGAGAAACCACGCTGCAAGTGATGCCACCACGACGGATCGCGGGGTTATCCAGGTGCAGGACCAGAGCCAGGGCCGAGAAGGATTTATATTTATACACATAATTACACAAGTAGATATACAAATATGATATATATATATTTCACTCCAAATAGGAATATATAAATATATATATATATATAGAAATGTAAATTTATAAATATAAATACATATAGAGAAAGATTTATATACATACATAATCATACATATATACATATATATATATATTGATAAATATGTATTAAAAAATAAAAACACATACACATTAAACAGGGACATGGATATACATCGGCAAATAAATATAGATATAAATGTATCTTTATATATTTATACACTTAGGTATTTTCAAAACATTAAGATAAATAGTTGTAGAGAAACAGAGATACAGAAATCTCTTTCGATAGTTAACATGAAATAAATAGCGCACCTTTACATATCATTTACTGGTTCAAACCCGACACCGTGGTGGGTTTTTATTCCAATCTTGGGGAAAATGGGTTTAATCATCAAGGATGGAATTCTAATGGGATATGGTTGGAGAATTTGCTCATCAAGTACATCTGCCCCAACGTCAAAACATGGAATATGGGGTATGGTCATCCCACCATCGTCTTGGGATTCCTGATGATGGGTGTACTCAAACCTCTACGTGCGGGGATGAGCGATGACCATCCCAATTTGATGAGAAAATGCATCATATCTGGACCATGTCACACACACAAATAACTATATAGATAGATAGATAGATAGATATATATACATACGCGCAGTGGATGGAACTGGGGCCACATCATAGTAGAATGAAACCATAATGTTCAAGTACTATATGATATATCAGTGGATTGACTAAGGGGAAACGCATGTTTGCAGAAGCAACTTTAGGGGGCTCATTTGTGTAGATGTTGCACTCGAAAAACGGGATACTTGGATCAACGGGAAAGACATCAACGGAACACCAAAACACCGCAAACGGCTTGTGAAACATGGGGTTCCCCGCGCAAAGAATGGGATAGTTTCCTCCCAAAAACAAGCAGCATCTGTGGCTCAAGGTAAATCTGAACGCATACACATATTGATTGCAACATCAGCGGCATTCTAGTCCAACACAATTATCACCTGCTTAATGATTTATTATTCAAATCTTGGGTTTATGGTAAGTATATATATATATATATATACTATATATACGTATATATAAACTATATATATATATACCTAAAATTGATGGGGATCGTAAAACAACAAACAAAACCGAGGGGGGGTCACCACCCTGTACTAAATTGGAAAGCAACTGGGTGGAAGTAGTGGTTGCCTTTTTCTTGTCGTTGACATCGCCAAATATGCGGGGGATCCACTGAGAACCTTCAGCCTTAGATTTACATGACCCTTTAAACAATTCAACTTGCAATTTATTTCAGGAACCGCCAAAAATATTAAACAAGGCGTACCCTCGCACTTGGTCAAAGAGGGTCCTGTCACAAACCAGGAGAGCGGTGGTGGTAGAGCTTCACCCGCTTCGATGCGTCGATCATCTCGATCAATGATCAAGGCCATGTCCCGGGCCACCGTCTTGTCAGGGGCTAGCTGGTGATCCCAGGGCACAGAGCGATCATTCCAGAGGTCGACTGTTGGAAGCGCCGTCGCATCGCCGTCAAGTTCCAGCCATCACAATTCGGCGTGTCTAAGCGAAAGTAGGGCAGGAGCTTTGTGATGGTCCGGTCATCCGCCAAGGTCCATCGAACTTGAAACTGGTAGGTCGACACAGGCATGGAAGGGATAGTCCCGGTCGTCGCGTACGGCATTTTTTGAATCATATGGCTCTTGCGACATGTCCATGTGCATTTCGACTGCGCAGGCTCGCACAAAACGAGAAATCTCGCACAGACATCTTGCCAAGAGACCTCTTACAGGGAGCTTGTACAAAGATCTTGCCAAGAGACCTCTTATGGAGATCTTGTTCAGAGATCTTGCCAAGAGACCTCCTACAGAGATCTTGCCAGAAGACCTCTTATAGAGATCTTGTACAGAGACCTTGTGAAGAGAGAAGCGGTCTTGTTCAGCGATTTATTTTAGAGAGCTTGAACACAAATCTTACTTTGAGATCCCTCACAGAGATCTTGTATGGAGATCTCTTCTATAGAGATCTCTTCAAGAGTCTTCCCATGAGACCTCTTATAGAGATCTTGTACAGATGTCTTGGCCAGGACACCTCTTATGGAGACCTTATACAGGGACATTGCATAGAGATCTGTCGCAGAGATCTTGCCAAAAGGTCTCTTCAATAAATCTTGCTCAGCGGGCTTGTTTTTTTTTAAAATAGATATTGTACAGAAATCTCATACAGCGATCTTGCCAAAAGACATCTTATAATGTCAACCCTGGATTAATAAACCCCTAGGTTGTTTAATTGGGGGGATACCATTTAAGTATCAGATTATGACTATTTGGGGAGTACCCCCTTATTAATAAACCATGGTTTATTAATCCGGGGTTGACATTAGATATCTTGTCCAGAGGTCTTGCCAAGAGACCTCTCGTAGAGATCTGTGCAGAGAGAGCTCTTATAGAGAACTTGTGCAGACACCTTGCCAGGAGACCTCTTATGGAGATCCTGTACAGAGACAGAGAGCAGAGGTCTTGCTCGGAGATCATGTTTAAATAGCTTGAACAGAGATCTTACTTTGAGGTCCCTTACGAGGATCTTTTGTGGAGATCTCCTTTAGACACCTTGTACAGATTGCGTTACACAGGGGTCTTGCACAGCAGCTTCTACAGAGAACCCGTCAAGGAGATCTTGCGCACGATCTTCTATAGAGATCTTCACAAAGTCACAAAGTTAAAGGGAACTTGCAGAATCTTAACTGGTATCTCTTCTTTTCACTACTAGGGTCGCTCTTGTCCTGCTAGCTTGCAGCCACTGATGCTTTTAGGTCCTTTCCGCCTTTCCCTTTAGAATCCTAACACCACACTGTTTGGGGTCTCTTGCCGGGATATTTTTTTTGGAGAATTACAAGTCAACTTGGCGATCGGAAACAGGGGCCTCACCTTGCCTGATAGGAACTTAATCAACACCACCTCCCACCACCAGTCCAAGGCGCCACAGCAGAGGCCAACAGATGTCCAGCTTGCATCTTGGGGAACCACTGCTGTGCCAGCTGATAAGTACCTCGGCGACAGGGACAGGAACGGCAGGAACTAAAATGACATCGAAGCAAAGAGGAACCGCCATTTCTCCATTTCGCGGGTGGAACCTAGCCATAGTTATAAGAAATCCTAACTTATGCTGGCTATTAAATTCCATAGTTTGTAGCCACATATACCCCCGACTGCACCCCCAAGTAAGGGGAACGGAGCTATGGAAGCCATGGTCCATTTACTTCGTTGATTTGCCGTAAATTACAGTATCTTAATGGTGATAATCTTCCAGTTCGCTATTCGCGTCAGCGAATACCAGAGTGTAACCATCAATCATGGTGACTTACGTACAATGTGAGGCCCCCAAGATATAAGTTGGTTTAGATTCGCCCCAGTAACTATAGTTATTCTAAGTACCATAAACCATAGTTATTGTAGTTATGTTCACCAACTTAGATATCTTGGGGGCCTCACATTGTAAGCGGTAGCAAAATGGAGTTGGTTGGGATGCCAACGACCGAGGATGTGAACTAATAAACTCCTGGGTTGGAATTTGGGGCACCATCCACCCTCTGGTTATTTAACATAGCCATGGAAAATGGCCCAATGTGATTTTCCATGGCTATCCAGAGGGTACTTTTTACTCATTCTGAAGTAGATGGAATAAAGTCACCAAGGTCTGTTCATGATGAACTATAAGGATGTTTTCTAAAATTGGGGATCCCCAAAACCATAGGTTTGAACACTAAAATGGTCCAATTTTGGATGATTTGGGGGATCACCTATTTCAGGAAACCCTCATATGATTATCGCATTTTAATGAGTTGTTTTTGACACTTGTTATTCTACTCCAGGGTGACTGATGCCCATATAGTTCTGTAAACCAGTATGCCACTCCATATCATGGGGAGTCTTAGATACCTGCAACAAATCCAATGTTTAGCTGGCTAGTACATTTTAATTACATTTTGCAACTAATAGCAACATATTAAAATACTAAAGTGTCAAATGTTCGCTTCCCCTAGTTATGTTTGTCGGTATTTGGTGTTATGAACTCCATGAACTAGTTCGATAATGTTCGATATGTCTACCATATCATTGCCAATCAGCCAGATACCCTACAAAAAACAAAATCTTAGCTGGTGAACATAGATAATCCCATTGATACCAAAAGACTAAAGGATTCAAGTACCCATCCAGTTGGTTAGTTGGTTAACCTAGATAAACATCATAACCCCAAGTGAACTTGGACTTTAACGTTCACCAGCAGTCGTCGCGATGTCGAACTGGGGCACCACCCAAGGTGATCGCCCTGCCACTAGCAAGGTTATTCATGTCAAGCCCGAAATAAACTTAAAAATCATGGTTCACTGAGGAGGGGGTACTCCCCAAATAGTGATAACATGTGATAATATGTGATCATATGCGATAATCTGATACTTTTTCCTAGTATCCCGGTATCCCCCAATGAATAACAGCCATATTTTGGCAGGGGTTTATCAATCCAGGCTTGACATTTCTATCATGGGGGCCTTCAGCTTTGAGCTGCTTAAATCTCCATAGAAATGTATGGAGACCGTGTTTTTTTCTATGGTTCCAGGGTCAACGCATAAATCCCCCATGAAATTTACGAATATGACCGGGATTCACGGTAGAACACCTTTAGTGTTTTCCCATGGTTTTCGGATGTTTTCGGTCACTTGGTCCAAAAAAGTGGTCCTTTGGATTCCGCGGGCTGCACACTCATCGCTCGAATCGCTCGAATCGCAGCGTTCCTCTCCGTGAGTTTCCGCGAACTCGGAATACACTGGAAGTTGTTCCCCATAGGATCCATGTATAGTATATATGCTAACATTGGGGGCATATTGATGGTAAATGTTACCATATATAGCATACATGGATCCTATGGGTTCCAGCTCCAAATTCTCTGCAGATGACTTGTCTGGGAAGAGCCCTGGGTTACTGCGCCCGCAGCAGGTGGGGATCCTGAAGACTTCACCTGAAAATCCTATTGGTTTCGCTGATGGCATTGGCTACGCGGCTACGCTGAAAAAAATGGCAATGGCAAGTCCAGTTCATGGAGACATTCCTGTTGAGACGCCTCAGTTAGTGGAAACTTCGGGAAAAGTTTAAGGGTTTCTTATCCAGTTAGTTGTTAAGTCATGATCAAGCAAGTAGGAAGTGATCCATGACCAGAAGAGTTCCCTCAGTCAGCAGCCCATGGGCGCACAATTCAGTTCGTGGAGCCCTTAGTCTGTGGAATAGCAAATCGTATATGTACGCTCTGGTAAACTAACATAGCGAACTGGAGAATCACCATCTTTAAGTTCGGTAAATCAACGAACAAAATGTGCCATGTTCAATAGCTATTTTGACATAAGCAAAGGGTACATGTAGGGCGACCTAAACTTGATGATCATCTTGATGTTCAGGTGCAAGGCGAAACCCATGACCAATGCGCGTAGCCTGACACTGTTTGATCGTCATTTGGGCCTGATATCTTTGCTTGTTCAGGGTTGCCCCACTTGGAGGATTATCGCACTTAGTAAGTGATTAATAACCTTAATGTTATAACCCACTTATAAATCGAATAACCCTACCTAGCGGACTTACTAAGCAGGGTTATTAACCACTTACTGAGTGGGATGATACTCCAAGCAGCCCAAGATAGCTACATTGTAGCCACAAGCCTCAGGAATTGGTCATGCTACCCAGTTGTTCCCCCTTGTATCAAGCTTGATGCAACCTGATGGTTTTAGAACGGTTCTCCAATAGGCAACACATCGCACAACATCCCCCACCAGTCCAGATTTTCGGATCTGAAATCTGGTACTTTGGCTGGTCACTTGTGCTGGTTGATGCTCCCCTGGTAAAAGTTAAACGTGTAGCGGATAAAATTTGCAATTCATCTAACCAAGAAAAACCCCGAAATATCGAGAGCTCTATGGTTATAAACCACCCAGTCTACTTGTCATGGGTTTTCTTAACCGCAGAACATATACATATTAAAGGTGCAATGATGGAATTCCTCTTGGGAGGAAAAACAACAAAATCACCGCAAGGAAACGCATATTTTATCAATGACATCCCATGAAATAATATCGCTATTCTGGTTATATATATATATAATGTTACTTGTTTCCACACTTGTTCGTTGATTCAACCTCCATGTTCTCTCTGGCTGAGTGAAGCCAACATTTTCTATGGTTAAACGTCCATGTTTGATGGTGCACTATGGTCAAATACATTCATTTTTTCATGGTTAATGCATGTTTTTTTCATGTCGTGCTTAACGTCCATTGTCTCCCAATGTTTCCATGGTCAAATCATGTGTCTTCCCAATGTTTCGATTGTTAAAACATGTGTTTTCCCGATTGTTCGAAGGTTAAATCCATGCGTTTCTCGATGCTTCTATGCTTAAATCCATGTTTTTCCCATTATTTTCATCACTTTAAGTTCCATTTCATGGCCAATCTTAGATGGCCTACAACAAATTAAATTCTTAGCTGGTGAACGTAGATGATCCCATACCAAAAGACTATTCAGGATTAGTTTCTACCCATCCAGTTGGCTAACCATTAATATTAACAGTTTCTAACCTTCAACCACTAAACATGCACCATTATTAATAATTTACCATTATTAACCATGAATAGTCATTAACACTTACTAACCATCAACCATTACTATGAACCATTAACCATCATATACCATCATTAATAGCCATTAACCATTAACCACTACCCATTACTAACCGTCCAGTTGGTTAACCTCGGTTTTTCAGGGTGAAATCCTGGTTTTCCCCCGGAAAAACCGCTTCGAGCTTCATGGGGCGCTCGCAGCTTCGAAAAAGCCCAGGGCGATCCGGATGAAGACCCAGAGCCCCTGATGACCGGAATTTTCCGGCAGATTTTGGACCTGGTAAAAAATGGACATTCACAAGGAAAACTTGTTGTTGTTTTTTTATCATGATTTATTGATGATTTATATGTCAAGTGATGATTTATTGATGATTTATTGATGATATATATATATATATGTATTTTATGATGATTTATAATTTGTATTTTTTGTGATAATTAGGTAACTTGCTTTTGAACTGTTTGAGTTAACACAAAGAAGGTTGGACAAAAATGAATTTAACCAGCAGAAGTGTTTGGGAAAATTGAGATTTCACCAAAAACAAAAAAGGCATTTAACTTCAGAAAAGTTGGATGTAATATGTGCAGTGTGATAATTAACTTGGTGTTTAACTGGGTCACTAGATGTCACTAGGTGAAGTGGGATGAAAATACTGGTTATATCTACAGTTGGATGGGTTTCAAATTTTCAAATCAAACGCACACCAGCGCAATCACCCTGCATCGAAACAGGTTACCCTCTGGTAATTTAACATAGCTATTGAAAATGACCATTTATAGTGAGTTTTCCCAAAAAAAATTGCGATTTTCCATAGTTATGTTAGTTTACCAGAGGGTAATCCAATCAAAGATCTTCCCACTTTGGGCACCGTGGAGCACCCAACCAACTGATCCAAACGCTCTGGATCCCGCAACGGCAGCTTGCCATGTTGTAACAGCCAAAATCCGTTGTATCCTCTGGTAAACGTTTAAAAAAACGATGGAAAATCACCATGCTATTAATAGGTAAATCAACATAATCAACTATATCTATGGGCCATTTTTAATAGCTATGTAACAAATTACCAGAGGGAAAGTTCAAGAGCAAAAAACACGTGTTCTCTTTACGACTTCAAACAGCAGACAAATCAGACAAATTTACACAACGTTTCTTAGGTTTTCACAGCCTCCCACTCTCTCTCTCTCTCTTTCTTTTTGCTCTTACCCACACACAAGTGCCAAGTTAGATCAACAGAAGTCCATAAGCTCATTGACATATCACCTAGGGATTTCAAAGCGTGCCCCAGTTGCTCCCCAATTTGTTATCTCAGTTGGGGGGCACCCCATTCATCATCCATTATTCTTCGCAGTCACTATCCCATATTACCCCCATATATATATAATAATCCCATTTAATCCCATATCATCCCGTGATTATTCCATAAAGTAATCCCTGTAATTCCATTATTCCACATTATTTCATTCTAAATACCCTCTGATAATTTAACATAGCTATTGAAAATAGTCATAGAAAGAGTGAATTTTCCCATTATATAAACATGTTGATTTTCCATCGTTTTTTGTAAACGTTTACCAGAGGATACTTCCATTTCATCCCATAATCCCATTGAACCCCGGTCAGTACTTGGTTAACTCTTACAATGTGAGGCCCCCGTTGGATAGCGTTCAGTTGGTGAACATAACTAACATTTCACTAGGGTTTATAGGTGATATATCTATATAGTTAGATGGGGCTATAAACCAACTTATAACTAGGGGGCCTCACATTGTAGTCTTTTTTCTTCGGAAACGTCTGTCTGCCCAGAAAATTTCATCGCAGGTGCGAAACTGTTGAGAAAGTGCGCTGACTAGAAATATCTGACTACAGTGTAAGCGTAAGCTTAACAAAGAAAGCTGGGTTACAATCTTTGACCCATTACCCATAGGATCCATGGTGCTGCCATATATGGTAACATGGATCCCATCAATATACCCCAAATGTTAGCATATATACCAGCACCATGGATCCTATGGGTTATTTTAGTTGTTTCTTCCCATAGCCAATCAGCCAGATACCCTACCAACAAACAAATAATCCTTAGCTGGTTTTCACAGTTCATCCCATACCAAAAGACTGCTCAGGATTAAACTATCCATCCAGTTGGTTCACCAGTAATCGTCATTAAAAGTTACTAACCATCAACCATTACTATAAAACATTAACCATTATTAATAGCCATTGATAACCATTAACCACTAACCATTACTATCCATCCAGTTGGGTAACCTAGCCAGGCAGGAAAAACTTACCTGGAAGTGGCCCTGTTCAGCCGAGGTGCCAATGAGCTATCTGCACAGAGCCTATGCACCAGGAAGGTGAGGAGGACGACAAACCCATTTCTAGATGAATTTCCAAATCTATGTTAGTTGACCAAGGCTATTACATGTAGAATGCACAAGTTTCACTGTACCTATATGTATGTATATATATATAATATAATAATAATATATATATATATGCAGCGTGGTGCTGCAGTTAGCTCCGTTGTTTTATAACTTCAAAAAAACTATGGTTTATGGTACTTATATATATTGATAAAACCCTATTATTAGCTTAACATACCCCCTGTTTGCTGGGCAGGAGGGGGGGCTTATGTAGCGGTGCAACCGGTGGTGCTCAATCTGCGGTGGGATTTGGTCGCGGCTTTTTTTTGCGACTTGCGGATGGTGCGATCGGTGGTGTCTATAGGTAGTGCTCAGCATCCCCCTTGTCAGGCGTCCAGACATGAACCAGACCGGAACCAGACGGGAACCACACCTGCAACCGGATCGGAACCGGATCAGACTTGGATCGAAGCGGATCGGAACCGGGTCGGAAGCGGATCGGGAACGTGTTGCTTCGCAAATGGCACTCTATAATGCTTATAAGTGGCTATGCCCGGTGTCGCTCCAGTCCCCACATATATATATTATATATATGCTAATTAAAGCATTGTATTATATATAAGTTATATATATATAAGTTCTATATACGTTATATATAAGTTATATATAACTATATTAGTTCAGAAAGGAAATATAAGCCAACAAACAATAGTGCTGGGTACCACCCTATTTTTTTGCTTCATCCACCCAAGTTCGGTCACCGTGGTCACCACAATCAATTGGATCTGCAAAAGGCCAATCTCTAGCAGCATACCAAATAACCATCCAGCAAAATCACTGAAGAGTACCATCTGGTTATGACTAACTTAGCCATGGAAAATCCACCCATTTTTAATAGGTAAACCATCTATTTCTATGGCCCATTTCCCATGGCTATGTTAAATAGCCAGAGGGTAACACATCAAAACATTACCGTGTTTGGCTTTGCCAACCGGAATGTCTTTGGTTGATCAGCCAAGTTTACAGCTGATTTCATTTCAATCTTTCGTTTCTTGATCAACTCCTCGTCGGATTGCTAGACATCCCCATTTTACCAATGGTCTTGGTGACCCGAGCTTCCTGGTGTTCTGATCCCCTAGATCTGTATGGTAACCCAAGCTCCCAGTGGGAGAGCTAAATGGCAACTAGTAATCCCACATTTATTCTTAACCAAATATCAACTGGTTGGTTGGTATACCTACCCCTCTGAAAAATGTATGAAAGTCAGTTGGGAATATCATTCCCAACATATGGAAAAATAAAATTCATGTTCCAAACCACCACTTTGTACCGCTTTGTATGGCGCACTGTCTTGGGGTGAGAAGACAGTGCTTTAACTGTGGTGACTCTTAGGTCAGTGTGGCAACGCGGCCAAGGGGACGGGCAGC
>Ga0126342_10006200_pt1 | contig 21145 bp, 14 predicted proteins | sample Cyp1metagenome_FD_92528 | JGI IMG/M metagenome (GOLD analysis project Ga0126342, IMG submission 92528) | Coral microbial communities from Lord Howe Island, Old Settlement Bay, Australia - Cyphastrea 1 metagenome | ecosystem: Host-associated > Invertebrates > Cnidaria > Coral ...
TGATCTTGTTTTCAAACTATCATGTGGGATTTCTTTGTCACCTAGAACCTAGGCTCTCTCTAGGGTTTCATTTAAGATACAAACAGGAAAAATACCAGCAAAGAAAATGAAAAACAAAGAAGTGGTCCAATTCAACAACTGGAATAATAATCTAATGCGCTAGATAATCTAAATACATATATATATATATATCCGTATGTACATGGCGCTTGTGCAGCACCATTTCATATATTCATATAGCGCTTCTGCAGCACCATTTCCTGGCGCTTATGCAGCACCATTTCATACAGCGCTTCTGCAGCACCGTTTCATGTGGCGCTTGTACAGCACCATTCCATATGGCGCTTATTCAGCACCGTTTCACTTGGCGCTTATGCAGCACCTTTAAGCTTCATTAATTACTTCTGTTTCAACCGTATTTTCTGGGGCGCAGCACCTTGCCACAAAAAGGAGGGATAAATGGGAAGGTTAATTTACTTAATAAAATGAATACTTTCACGAGCTCAAGACCCACACTCTGGTTGAAGTCGTCGAGGAACTGCTCAGGGGGGTGAAGGGGTTTGGTGGGTGGGTTTTCTTACTATATCAAAATATTTTGTCAAATATATTTCATAAAGATATACATATGAAAAAGGGGAAAACCTAAAAGTGCGACGCACCGAAGAATGTTGATGCCAATTTGGTTTCATTCACTGATCATTCTTCCGGGGTCGGCGGCAGGGGCGGCAGCCCTTAAATATTCCTATATATTCCTATATATTCCTGGCATTTTGGGAGCGGATCGCTGGTGTGGGAACTGGCTACCGCATGCTACCGCCTTCCCCACTCGCACTCGTTGTCGGTGAGCCATGATTCATGGAAGTGTCCTGTTCAAGCCCAGGAAGCCCAGACTTTCCCCGTTGCTCCGTGCTGGAAGATTTCAAATATTTACCCTAAAACAAAGATGATGCGAATGTAGGAAAATCATGATTTAAATCATGGAAAATAATGGTGACTATATATACCATATTCTGATCATATTCATCCATTACTGTAGAGCAAAGAATCCTCAATTTAAGTGCTTTGTGATATTGGATTACTGGATATTGCTGATTATTATTGGCTGTTTAGGATTTGGGCTGATTTACCCCGAAATTGTTGATACTTGGGGATGGTTTATTTATGGCCAATCCCACAGATCAATCAACTCGAAGTACGATCCATCGCTTGGCTGCAAGATCCATCGGGTTCTCAGGTGTCAACCCAGTTGCTGATTCCATAGAACAGCCAGTACATACCCTCTGGTAAACTAACATAACTATGGAAAATCACCATTTTCAATGGGTAAATCCACTATAAATGGCCATTTTCAATAGCTATGTTAAATTACCAGAGGGTATCCCAATCCTGAACAGTTCCCAGGTCCTAAATCCATTAGCCATGAACGTAGAGCTCGAACGGTCAAGCTATCCAACACGCCATGCAACGGACCTGTCGGCAGAAGTTGTGCAAAAAAAAAAGTTCCAGGCGACAGACGTCAGATGCTGAAAAGTTACGGACGCCTGGAAAATCTGGTGGAAGATCTGGCTTAAGATCATCATCTATAATTATCTATAATTATAATAACTATTCATCAAAAAATCCTCAAAAAAAACATCGCAGAAAACTGTTCGATCTTTTTCTTGGGGGACCAAGATATATGTGCCCAGAACTCCGCTACCGCTGCCTGTGTAGAAGCCATTCCTTGGTGGACACTGTCGGACGGCTTCAACCAGAAACAGTGGAGAGTTCCACGCGGGTCATTATGACATAATCCCTGTCCCCTAACCCATAGGATCCATGTGTGCTATATATGGTAACATTTACCATCAATATACCCCAAATGTTAATATATAAATATATATATATATATATATAATACCATACATGGATCCTATGGGTAATCAGTTGGGTATATCAACATACATTTTAGATATTTTGAGATGATGTGGGCATGTCTGAAGATGGGCTACACCCCAAGAATGATACCCTCTGGTAAACTAACATAGCTATGGAAAATCACATTTTTTTATGGGAAAATCCACTATTAATGGCCATTTTCAATAGCTATGTTACAAATTACCAGAGGGTAATTGAATAGTGGTACCATATTTCCAAATACCGCCGAGGCCGTGATTTTTGTTCCAACCCTCTGAACAGAAGAAAAAACAGGGGGATCGTGTCTCGAGGAAACTCTAGAAATGGGGAGTATACCTTACCCCAACATTGCCATTTTTTATGGTGACAATGATGATCATCGCATATTTTGGGGTATCATAGTCCTATTGGGACGGGGCACTCCGAAAAATATCTCGGCCAACTACAAGCTGATCACGATTAAGCTTGGAAACCGGTGCCATTTTATTTGGGTATGTCACATACCTCGCAACAAACAAAAAATGTCCATTTCCTTCGAATCTATTGTTTTCCTACACCGAAAAATGCTGAAATCATCTAAACCATTCAATAACCATTTCACTAAACATTTTTCCCCCGAACCCGATGCACACTGCAGCGGCAGGTGTCCTCTTCAAATAGCTCTGCAACGCTCTCTTACCCTCCTGTCGAGAAAGCCCCAGTTATCCACTTGGGTATTGCTCAAAACCCTGGTGCCCCGCTGTGAAAACACCAAAATACGGCGCACTTGAATGTTCATACCTCAATCGAGTGGTACCATCAGTATGCACCAATCCCCAAATGTACACAAGTCATAACCCCTTTGTCTTGTTGCAGGATGTTGCAGGGGCTTTCTGGCCACGTGGCCAAGATTGGCCAAGAAAAGCCGGAGTTCCCGGTAGCATCTCAAGCCCCTCGCCTGGCCCCACTGACCCTCGCGAATCGACGGTGTTCTCGGCAGATTTTCTTCATGGGAAAGAAAATTCAATAGCGCCTCCGACCAGGCCGGGGATGGGTCTAGGCGACTGCAAATTTGGTAGATTCCCAAAATTACCAATCCAGTTATTAAGTAAAATCATAATGATTAGATTAGTTATATATATATATATATCATTATTTATATATATATATATCATTATATATCATTATATATCATTATATATCATTATATATCATTATATATCATTATATATCATTATATATCATTATATATCATTATATATCATTATATGTACACAATATCCATCCGTATCCCCATGGCATCAAAGCCATCCGGTATGGCTTCCCCAGCAGATCAGCCTTCTTGGTGTGCATCCCAAAGATCCCATCGATGACGATGATGAAGTCTTTGGTCTTCACCGTAGCTGACCTGATCAGCGGGTTTGCCACGTCAGAAAGGACCGGTGTACCACCTGAGCTGACCCAAAAGGACAACCATCCAGAAAGGAGTTTGCTAAGCAAAAATAAGTGGAAGATGAGATCTGGTATAAAAAAACCTGCAGCAGCATTGGATTTCCAGACATGAACATGCTCCACATGGCTATGGAGTGCTATGGATCATGACACCGCTACCCTGCTATTCACATCAAAATAAGTAAACCTATCAAGATAATCTATTTCCACATCCCAAAGCTGGCACCTTCGAAGCTGTTCAGCCTGCCGAGGCATAACCGCGTTCACCATCGCTCAAGATCTCATTCTTCGTTGGTTCTAAAATCTGTGAAGATCTTCAATATGTTCATCGGATAGAAAAATCCCTTCAGCTCTTAATCTGCAAAAGATCTGCAATCCATTCACTTCCTACAATGTGGGACCCCTAGTTATAAGTTGGTTTATAACCCCATCTAACTATGGTTATAACTACCATACACCCTAGTTATTGTAGTTATGTTCACCAACTGAACGCTATCGACTGGGGGCCCCACTTCCTCTATCAATCCAATCCATCCATCATTTCCCAACCCATAGGATCCATGGTGCTGGTATATATGCTAACATTCATTTGGGGTATATTGATGGGATCCATGGAGCACCATATATAGCACCGTTAGGATCCGTCATGGGCAATAGTTCCCACCCAAAACAATCAATGGCCATTTCAGGAACCTAAATTGGAGGTACCTACCATATATAAGGCCTATTTTTCAGGCCTAAGTTTCAGGGAATATCCCCACAAAATATGGCCAAAAATATGGGGCCCTCTGGTAAACTAACATAGCTATTGAAAATGGCCATTTATAGTGAGATTTCCCATTAAAAATGGTGATTTTCCATAGCTATGTTAGTTTACCAGAGGGTACAGTACCTCCATTTTAGGATCCTGGAGATCTCCCATTGAAACAACCCCAGATACCCCAGATAGATCGCCTGCAGGAGTCCCTCCGCAAAGTCTTCAGCTTCATCCAGTGCTCCATGGAGCCAATGCGCGTGCCGACTCCTGGGGATATGACCAGGGGATTTAACGATTGAACCACGAAAAGACCATGGTTATTAATAAGATATAAAGATAATTTAGAGAAAAAATAGTATATTAAAGATTTATGGAAATTATTGGAAATGATGTTCCAGGAGCCGTGTTGTATTTCTTCTGAGATGAAGATGCAATTGTGGTCAGAGCGTTGTGACTCATGAACTTTTGTGGAATGGAGATGAACATAGATAGATCAACCATAGTCCCCATGTGAGTATGAGTACGATTGAGAAAGGCATGTTACTGCAAGCATGAACGATTGGGATACAACTGGCATGAGCCAACCATCATTGGATTGTGGGAAAGAATATGGATATAAAACCCATATGAAACAGATTGACAATGAGCAAAGCAGGCATCAAATCAGAAGCTCCAGGTATGTCCAAGATGTGATTTTTTTTGGGTCTAGACATATACAGACACCCTTTTATCTCTTTACCTCACTGACATTGTGGGAGGCCGGCGGTACACATCCGGCCTTAGGCGTCGGATGACCCCCAGCAGCTCGGCAGGGCTGGTGGCGCCCCGTTGAGCGTTGAAGATGAAGTCATGCCTGAAGAAAGCCCCTGAAGAAAGCCCCGGTGGGGTGAACAACATCAAACTAACCATCAAAGTCAGCATATAGTATATAGTATATCAATTCCCATGTTGGTTGGTTAAATCCTATGATATCATATATTACCCTCTGGTAAACATACAAAAAACTATGGAAAGATCCACCATTTTTCATGGGAAAACAACCACTATTTCGACTGGGTCATTTTCAATAGCAAACTGTTGACATAACCAGAGGGTAAGCATCAAAGTCAGCATATGGGGGGGTTAACCATAAAATCAACATGGGAAGTTACACTTTTACCTGGCTTGAAATGGGAAGTTCATGGTGATCATCCAAGGTGAACAACCAACTTTAGATGGAAAACTCCACGTTCGTGTGTCGTCTATAACAAAGAAGACATGTCTTTTTGGGGAATACTGTGTGATTATGTATAATATATGTATGTATCTCTCTATATATATATATATATACGTGGTATTAAATTATACATGCATTTCGAACATGGATAAACGCTTTTCGAACATGTTGAAACACCCCGGAGTTGAGGGACAAGTTTGAACGTGCACTTTGGATGCCATAACACATCACAACATGTCGATTGAAAATACAACACACAAACATAAACCTATCATAGCCTATCATTGTTGATGGTTTCAAACCATCCCAAACATACTAGCCCATGTGGATCACTGCAGGTAGGATGCAACACACAGATGATTGAAACCCGCACACAGTATACAGACCGCTGCCCAAAGCGGCAAATAATCTTCACCAGATGCTGGCCAATGCCAGTAATCCCCTGTCCATCATGGGCCATACTCTGTCCAACTGAAGTATCTGACTCTTTCATCGCAAGTTGTGTGATCTGAACTTTCCGTAACTTTCCTATCATGTTCCTCAAAATTCACCCCACCCATACATTTGAAATCCTGAGCTCCCTACAGACATGGAAACTCCCAGCATTGCTGGAGACCGTCATAGATGAAGGCCTTGGCATTTGATGCTGTTTTATGTTCTGCTTTCCTATGATAATAAACATGCATATGTATGTATATATATATAATCACATATGTATATATATATATATGTAAGATCACATATGTGTATATATATGATTCATGATCATATATATATATACATACATAGATCTATTAATCTATATTAGTATATACCATCCCCCAATTTACATGGACCCTGCCAAATAGAGGCTTGCACTATTCCTTGCACTGTCAACCTTGAGCAAGCGTCTTTTCAGCTTTAGCCCCTCTGGACAAGACTAGTCATCGGGGATCATCATTCCAAAAAATGCTGGGATTTACCCTCTGGTGATCAAACATGGCAATGGAAAATGCACCATTTGTAGATGATTTTCCCATGAAAACCTCCATTTCTAGCTGGGATTGCCCATTGCAACGTTCGACTACCGGAGGGTACTGTTTGTTTGAAATCACCAGCCAGAAGCTGTTTGACTTTCCATCTTTCAGGTCCTCGGTATTTGGTTCGAAACGATCTCCGCTTCGATGGCCTACAATGTGGTGCCCCCTAGTTATAAGTTGGTTTATAACCCCATCAAACTATGGTTATAACTACTATAAACCCTAGTTATGTTAGTTATAAACCAACTTAGCTATCTTGGGGGCCCCACATTGTACAAACTCATACAAATGATCTGCACTATGCTCGATTTGGTGCTACATTTTTCGTTCAGCACTACCCTGTCCTACCATTTTCTACACTAAATTGAGACTCAACCCATCTCTTCTCACCGCCCCACCATATCCATATCCCAGATCCCGATCCTCACCTGTGATGGCCATTTGGTGCTGTGACTGCTGGTCAAAGAGATCAAATGTTTGCAATACCTGTCCGTTGAACCCAATAAATAACATGAGGGATTGATTTGGATTGTAGATGAATAATTCATATTTCCAGTGTTACACATTTGAAATCATTAAACAAATCTAAACAACCTTAATCCTAATTATGAGCTATGAATTATGATCGTTAAATGTTATTTAAGGATAAGAAATTGGGTTCATTTTGAGATGTTGCGATAAAGATTGATGCTACCAGCTTCTTGGGTGTATGGTTTCTCCTCTCCAATGACTGAGACGCTGTTCGTTGGATGTTCAAAAGGATGACTCTGAAGAGGAATTACGTTCTCTACCATGTTTCATGCGACATGATAGGCATACCCCGAGCATGATATTGGCATATCATATCCAAATTACACTCCTATCATGAACTACAGTACCGTTCTTTAGCCAAACATGTTGATAGTGGTGCCATGAGAATGGCCCAGTTGACTGTCATGGATATTCATCACCCATTCATATGCTTTCATATGCTCCGTATACTGATAGGTTTTGACTCATGCTCCTGTACCAATCATTCACAGAGAGCTTGTCCAACATCGTGACTTGACTAGACCATTTCTGCTGCAGCAACCCATACAGCGAAGCAGAATAATGTGTGGATTGTCACACAAATTCTTGAACACAGTTTATTTGATTGTTTGATTGTTTCAAGATTTTCAAGTATATCTAAGGCCTCATAACTTAAAGTATCTTTAGTTCCCACATCAGTTCATGGATGATTTCCCTGATATTTTCCCCTTCATTTCCTGTAGCGGCTGATGTTTCGACCGCCTGCATTCCTCCATCACCTCGGACTTCACGAAGTGCTGCTGGTGCTCCTTCCATCGGTGCTTTTCTTGGTGATGGTAAGGTGGTTTAAACCCAGAATCACCACACATTTCAAGGTAGAAAACTGAACACTACCACCCTGAAATTCGGAGAAGGGATCGCTTGGATATCAAATGATATCAATAATTGGTATTTCTGACCCCATTTAATAACACATCCTTCAAAGAATGCTCACAACACCAGGTCGTTGTCGCGACGACCTAGCCATTGATTTCCCGTCCTCATAGGCTTCGGGATCCAATCGCATGCTACTGGTGTCATACAAGGGATTCTCCAACCATCGAATGTAGAACCCCGCGGGGCTCAGGAAGGAGAACACGCCCCTGGCCCCGAGAGCCCCGAGAGCCCGGAGGTCAGGACTGGTTTTTTGGGCTTCCCATCTGTGATTTGAGTTGGGATATAAAAACCTGAAGCTAACTGCTGCGATCAACGTACCAGGATGAAACATACCCATGACGGATCCATGGTGCTGCTATATATGGTGCTCCATGGATCCCATCAATATACCCCAGTCATGTTAGCATATATACCAGCGCCATGGATCCTATGGGATAGGTAAATAAACAATTGTTTTTTCTTTTGAAACCACCACGAGCAGAACTCAAATTCACTTCCGCACCTTAGGTTCGAAAACAAGCTGACAAAATAAAAAGGTACAATCCAATTATGGTGTATCCCAACATGTTTGACACTGACAAAATGATCAGCAATTTTCAGTTGTAACATCGTGAAAGTCCAATCTGGTCCAGCCATTGATGTGGCCCTTTTACTCAGGCTGCATCGTCCAAGCTGAAGTTCTGCTACTGGATTGAATTGGGACACGCGAAGGTGTCCAAATAGTCCCTTGCTCACCCAAAAAAGGCAGAGGATCAAGATATCCAAAGATGATGTATTATTCTTCTACTGGCACTGTAATCCCCCATTTATGATCAAAAGAAAGAGTCTTCCACTGCCCTTCCTCAGTCAATGACCATCACATGGCGGAGTTGGTGGTAGTGATCGATGGCACAAGGCTTGATAAAAACCTACCAAAACAGAATGGATCAACTGGTGGTCCCATTGGGCTTTTTCGGTCATCTTGTACCATCCTCCTAAGCAAGGGACGGAAAATGAAACATATTTGAAAACAGCAATATTGTTATTATATATAGTTATTATTATTGTTATTGTTAATTGTTGTCATAGCTATACCCTTCCCATTCCCCATTCATCCCATACCCCAAAGATGGCGCCTCCCAAAGGTCTCCGGAAACCAGGCCATGAAAAAGCGCAGTGGAACCTGAACAAAAACCGCAATAATCATCACCAATGGATCAGGTTTGAGGGAAAAAACATCACAGGAGACCATGTTGTTTCATGATTTTCTGATTTCAAACATAGTCAAAACATGGGGTCTCAATCCAAGGAACAAATGATGATAATGATTCACGTTAGCCATTACCATGACAACCATTGCCAGAATTCATCAACTTCTGATCATGAATCAGTCTGAGCAATTTGTCGCCTCCGCGTCACGCGGCAAACGATATAAAAGAGATATGTCCAAGAGTTGAAAACAAGAATCAGAATTGGGGATGCCCAATTCTAGTGACAGTTCGATGTGGAAAGCCCATTTTATTTGTTTCGTAGATCATGAAGCCTGGGGAACCCGTTCCCCACTCCCTCAAAAAAATTCTTGGAGTTGGTGATGCCCCCAATCATATGGCAATGGCCACCCTAATAACCTAATGTTTCCTGTAAGGAATCGTCGTCCAAGTGGGACGTATATAAGAACCCATTTTGGTAGTCTTTGGTGCTAGTTGGTATTGACATCTATTGACCCATAATTGCCCATATTCCACAAAATAGCTATCAAATCCCAACGATACTCCGCTTTTTTTCTCTTTTTCATAGCTAGTAGATGCAGGCAAATACTTAGTTTTTATACATGTAAATAATGGTAAATACTAATTTATCTTCATCCCTTTTTCTGGGGAGTAGAACAGAAGGGTCTTGAGTCATCCGACTTATCCCCGAAATAATTTGGAACTTCACGGATCTCAACCCCCGAGGCTCCGACAACCACAGCCAAAGAACAGAAGAACCTGAAGATCAACACCGGAAGATGAATGTTCACCCTCCCAAGAGGGTTTGTTAAAGAAACAAGAATATGCTGGTTGGTGGTTTTAACGATCTTGAAACATATTAGAGTTCGTCAATTTTGTCAGGATTATCCCATATATTATGGAAAATACCCTCTGGTGAACTAACATAGCTATGGAAAATCACCATTTTTCATGGGAAAATCCACTATAAATGGCCATTTTCCATTGCTATGTTAGTTCACCAGAGGGTAAAACATGTTCCAAACCACCAAGCAGTAATGGGTTACGCCCAACACCCCAGATACAGCAGCTGCGACTCTTCAGTGAAGGGGGCTGCAGCTGGCTGGGCGGCCAACGCAAAGCACATGATCATCATGTCCCGCAAGCGCATTGTTTCAACATATCTTGCAAACAAATGATCCATTTAAATCCATTTAATTTGCTATAATTTGCTGAGGTCGGATTGTAATTCCACACAGATCTCATTGATCTGATATGCCCGAACCTCAAGTAATCCCCACATCAGCTGTCAGCATTGATGCCAAGATACATGGATGCCAAGAAGGACAGCAGGGGCGCATCCATGGTCAAATGCCCCTGGTGAATTGGCATCAAACTGGCCTTGGCGTGGGTGCAGAGGTAGGTCCTTAGCTGGGCTGGGCCCCTGGGCTGACTTGCGTTGCATCCCTTGAAAGAATGACAAGCTGGGAAAGTATTGGGCAAACACCAGAACCTCCTGGACTATTTGGCTTTGATGCCTGAAAATGCAGGCTACTTCCACAGTGTCTTCACTTGCTCCTGACATTCACTCATTCCCAACAAAATCAGGACATGTTGGCAAAACGCACCAAAAAACACCCTTTTATCCCAGCTGTACATGTATTTGTGAAATCCCATTATATTATTCCCAAGAAGTCAGTCACACCAAATCCCATGACGGATCCATGGTGCTGGTATATATGCTAACATTTATTGGGGGTATATTGATGGGATCCATGGAGCACCATATATAGCAGCACCGTTAGGATCCGTCATGGGAATGTGAACCACGTATAGACCGCCGAATGACCCACTGGAGAAGTGATAGAAGAGCCGGCTCCTTGGCGGTGACCGTTTTTCTCGGCGCAACGAAGCCAGATGGCTTTACACGTCTTGGGCGCCGGTACCCAAAGGGATCATTAGCCTTTGGTAAACTAACCAAAAGCTATGGAAAATCACCATTTTTAATGGGAAAATCCACTATTTCTATGGTCATTTTCAATAGCTATTTTGACATAACCAGAGGGTAGCCCATTTTATGGCGATACCATGGGGTTCCAATTTTTTGAGACCCCAGGAAATTCCCCAGGTCACTGGTGTCCAAACATTGAGCCAGCCCCAAGGTACGTTAGTCGACAAGCCTAAAAACATTTGCGCGAGATATGAGAAATTGATGCACAGCAAAGTATCATTCTGCAAAAAAAAAAGTCTACTTATATAATATATACTTAAATTATAGACACATACAAAAGTTCGGTTGCTGATGCAACACATCAACAAGACTTACAGTAACTTACAGTACATAGACATACCCTCTGGTAATTTAACATAGCTATTGAAAATGACCATAGAAATAGTGGATTTTCCCATTGAAAATGGTGATTTCCCATAGTCATGTAAACGTTTACCAGAGGGTACATAGACATAATTCCGGTGACTTTCCAGTGCCATCATCTTCGCCTAATTTCGCAGGCTCAGGATTCAATACAAGTGGCACAAGGACCGCTGAAGGCAGAACGAAGGCATACAAGACAAAAAGCTGTGGGCCATCCTGGTTGGCAAACCGGAGACCCAGCAAGAAAGCCATACACAGCAGGAGATGGCTTAATATGCTTATATAATGTATCTTAATGTTGTTTATTGGGTTTGTCAAGTTTGTCACATGAATTACTAATAGAAAGTAGATTAAATCATCGAAGCACCCAGGGTTTTGATCCTGACCATAGCCCGGGATCGCCGGGGTCCTTGTGCCAGTAGGTCTTGCCTGTCGTCTTCTCCAACAAGCTGGCAGCAATCCACCTAAGCTCGTTTGATGAGATCCACTGTGATTCCCATCTCCATCGGGTTGTCATCCTGATAGGGTGCCCCCAAATCCATGGATTGTCATCCGGCTTCTCCATTGATTTTTTGTCAGAACTGGGGGGTATACCCCATTTTCAAACATATTCAATATATCCCATATTATATAATATATATATATATATCCTTATATCCCCATGAAACCCATATGAAAACCCCATTTGTTGACGGCTAATTGTGGGTTCTCCCACCTTTTTCTGTGCCTTTGCAGGCCAAAGTGCGTGGGGAGCAGGCCGATCAAGAAAGTGATGAGCAGCGCAGGTAAAAAGACCAGGAGTTTCGGGAGCACGGCGACCTCGAAGGTTTGGCTTTCGGTCCCCATGGAAGCTGGTTCAACTTGAAGTGGCTTGATCTACGTGATCAATCATGGTAAATCCATGTCCAAAAACACTCAACATCTATAACATATTATAAAAGTGTTTTGTGTGGCTATAATCCATCCAGGAAGCGATCTGTTCATTATTTTCATTTTAGGGTACCATTTATGGGGACTTCAACTTTTGGATGGATTGGTTGGATTCTGGTCGACCCAGAAAGTATATCACTATAGGAATTCGAACGAACTGGAATGTGATAGGGGATACAAACAATAACATACACAGAGATAGGGGATCATTGTGTAAACATCCATCAATTGAGGTTGCAATCATGGATACTCTACTGGTCAAAGTTGGGTATCAGTATCTGCACAATTGGATGACACTCAAAGAGCAACAAAGACACTCCATGACCATGATTCATGGGTGGTGACAAGACATATTTTGGGACATTTCTCATCAGTTGCTTATGGCACATATCATATCCCCCTTGTTGGCACAAATGATGTTTGCAAACCATCCGTAACTTTGAAAAGAACACAGACTCCCGACAATCGATCAAAGTTAGAAAGGGTCTCTGATGCGAGGGTGAAAATACTTGAGGTTCGTAGCTGTGATTGTGTCTAAGAATTGGGCACTCCCTGACATCCCAAAGAAAAAAAACAGTCCCTTCCAGGTAATGACCGTGGTATTCCATATGGTGCCTGTCTAAGAAAACGGTGTATCCCGAAAGTCCCCTGACCGGATCTAAACAGCTATTTCAATGGGTAAAAACGTGATAAGTCATCAGATTTTCCCTTTGTTTCCCCGAAATGTTCCAGATTTTCAGGTGCCAAAGCCATCTGTCTGCGTCGAAAACCAAGGCACACCACAAGCCACGGTCCTGGGATGATCGAAGCCCCGATCGAATTTGGTTGGATGAAAAACCTAAGGCCTAAGGGAAAATCTAACATTGGATGATATGGGATGTAGATCCAAGAAATTCCCATCGCATTCCGCGAAAAATGGAAGAAGTTGGAAAATCTGCAACTACACCACCACCAAAACACGATCAATCGAACGTGCTCTCACAACACCTCACTGGCAGAGAGGTTCACAACCCCAGCAGGGGGTTTGGATCAGCTAAGCCCCTGACAGAATAATTCTGCCTGGCAATAGTTCATTGGGATCATCAGCAGGGGAAGGTGCAACATGTAAAGTCACATTTGATCACTGGTCTAGCAAGATCATTTTTTTCCGTTGCTTTGCAGGGGGAAATTGCACTTTTCCATTGGATTTCAGAAGTCCAACCCCATCTTTGGCAATAGATTTACACCAGAGCTTTTTGTCCGATCACTTGGGCATGAAACCAGAGAACTGAAAGCAAATTCAAATGCCGGCACCCTAGTTTTCCGTGAGCAATTTCTGTGGATCCATGTTCAACATCTTGGATTAAAACATAAACTCTGTAGATTCTATTTGCGCCTTCAAGTAATGTTCAGCAAGCAACAAAAGATGTGGGATTTAAAGGCTTGGTGACTCGCCCGAAAAAATGGTAAAAGGGGGATGATGGGACACTTTTTGTTAGCATGTCCGGTGCTATGGTTTTCATGTTGCTGCTCAATGTTTCTTTCCTTGCAGTTGATATTTTACCCGTGGGGATTGCAGGGCATTTGTCTGTCGTCAATTCTCGTGTTGAAACTGTCCCCGTGCTTCATGAATACATGGTTGCCAAAAAACTAGCATTGTCTGTTTCCCTTCTTCGGGGTCAACGATATACACATTGACTGCTATTCTCCTCCATTGTTTTCTCCAAATTGTATCTATATTATATCAACACTTGATGAGGAAATTACATTGTCCGGTTTCAGTTCATCATTGATGGTTCCATGGTGAGACACTCTCTTTATATTTAGATGTTGATAAAGTGTATCAGCATCCCCCACCGTTTCCCCGCTGGTTTGCCGGTGGGCTTCCCATTTTGCGACACTCCCATTTTGCGGCCTCGGCGCGCCCCTTCGGAGCCGCGAAAGAAGGCATTGAGGTTGTCGATGCTGATGTGAATTCGCAGGACCTGGCGGCTACCGGAAACCTCCACTTGGGATGTTCTCGCCTTGTTGGGTTGCTAAGAACAGCCCTTGGAAAAACTGAACACCTGCAGTGTTGAAGTGGACAGATTTCACAGCATGAGAAAGAAAAGACCTAAGGCTTTGAGCTGTTTCAAGCCATCAAATTTGGGTCTGAAAGAGACAGGGATGTCATTGGGGTGAAACCAACAATCATCAGAAAGTCCATGATTCCAAAATTTGCGTGGAAGTCAAAACAAGTGACATTACCAACTTGAATTTGATGGGGAATGTCATCAAGAACTGGCTGTTAAGCAAAGAATGCGGGATTTTTGCCCACATTAGTGGAATGTATGGGGAAGACTGCAGCAAACATACGGGACATGACGACCCGGCTGACAAACATTGGGTGACAATCAACAACTTTGGGGGAGTTTAAACAAGAAACAGCGCGGAACTCTCAACGTTTTAAAAGTCAATGATTTTGAGCCATGGACTCTGGACATCTCTGGACCCAGTGATTCAGACCTCAGCCCTTCGTCCATCCCAACTGATGCGTTACTGTAATCATCCAGCACAATACTGTCAGTTGCTCATGCTGTACAGCATCATCCACCTTAACATTTATGTAATTACTTGAAGCGCTGTATATAAATACTATATATATATATATAAATTTACATACACAGTTCATCCATTGAAACCTTTATTTTTGGTCGGATCCCATTCTTTTGTAATTACTCGCTTCCCTTGGGTTAACCTTAGGCTATCCCCCCAATTCAGAATGGATCATGAAAGGCTAAAGTAGGCCCCGCCTGACCAAAAAGGTGATACGGTCAGTGTTCATCAATGATTAAATCATGATTAAATACCCATGAATCCCGTACCCCGTGAAATCTGCCTTATTCATTGTGGCGGATCTCCTAATTTATATATACCCTTTGCTGTTTTAACATAGCTACGGAAAATTGCGCATTTATATCCATTTAATTTATAGTTTATCTGCCTACTAAAACATTGTGATTTTCTGTAGCAAAATGCTAAACTACCAAAGGGTACCCACCAACCCAAGCTCCACTGGAAACATTCCGCCGGAGAACCTGCAAGAGCACCGGAAGCAACATCTCGTTGCGAAAGGACAGCAGAAACCATTGTGACCAAATATCCACATCCTGGAGCTTTGGGTTGCATGATATGGAGAGCTGTAATTTAGACAAAATTCAAAGCAAATGGGGAATTTGAGGGCAAACATGGTGAAGTTCATCATCATGATTCTTATCCATCTACTGACAGATTCTAGGAAATTATCCATCTACTGACAAAGTCTCTAAACATGGTTAGTAAAATGTGAAGTTCCTGACAAACTCTGGTGCCAGGTTTAGCGTTCAGGCCCATCCCAGGGTACCAGATGGATATCGATAATCCCTTTCCACCCATCCTGGTTGGTTGAGACCTGTACCCGGCTCTTGGATAGGTCGATAACTCTCATGAATTCAATCCCATGCAACCAATTCTGTAGCCCATAATCACCAGTCAGCTAGTTGTTTACCCCAAACCCATCAGCCAACAGCCTGCCAAATGGCTTTGTCTGAAAATGGGCTACCCCATTCCATCCTTTGGTTTATCACATGTTTTTCCTATTAACATCTATTAACTATCCATTTTGGGGACAAACTAACTAACATTACCCTCTGGTTATGTCAAAATAGCTATTGAAAATGGCCATTTATAGTGGATTTTCCCATTAAAAATGGTGATTTTCCATAGCTATTTTGACGTAACTCACCATTATTTTGGGGATATCCACCATTTTCAGACACACCCCAGTTTGATTTAGCCAAAGAGTCGGATACGATGGACAAATAGTCAGGATTCCTCAACAACGAATCTGCCAAGAGATCCTCACAGAACAGCGGCCGATTAAAGGGAAACCACCCTTCCGAAAAAGACGACTATGTCACTATGTCTATCCAATATATTATATATTTTTTGTGTATATATATATAATTATATATATATTGTATGTATATATATTATATATATATATATATATCTATCAGGGATCACCATCCTAAATCTTGTCGGACAAAATGAGTTTGAAAGACCTAAGCAACGAGGGATGAGGTGAAGATGGTTCAAACATGTTCAAACGAAACAAACAAAATGGGTGACAACGCCTAGCTCACTTTGAAGTGGAACATAAATGCATCATAAGAAACAACTCTTTGGTATTGATCAGAGGGAACAAAACACACAGGAAACCATGGCTTTTACCTAAGAAATATGAGGAAACCCAAACCAGCAAGTTGGCCAGAAAGATTGCAGTCCCACTGCCCCGGGCGGCTACATGAAACGGCACGTCCATTCACAAAAGGCAGCCACAGAATGCCACGTTGGATGCCACACGACCATGATGCCCATAAATCCATCCCAAAGGTGACATACCAAGTGACATATAGGAGGGAGATCAGCTGAATGGGATAAAGGAAGCCTTGGCTGTGAGGAGATGTGAGGAGCCTGGCTGGTGATACCCTGCCTTTTGATGTCTCCAGAAACTTATGGCTTCAGATGAGGATGGGAACACCATTGCCAAACATCTGAGTGAAACTTAAACTATCAGTTGCTTTTCGTGTTCTGCAGGGAGTGATGAAATCTGATGAACATTCGTGGAAAATGACCTCAAACACGGAAGGTCGACCAAACTTTGAACATCTTTGCACCTGATGCGAGGCCGGACAATCCCCAAAAGCCAGATATTTTGCCCAAATGCAAGGCATTCTTCAGCTTTGGGATCTTTTGGATATTTGTTGTGGGTAATGTTCAAAGCAGGACAGAAACACAAGGGGTTGTCTCACACTTGTGAACCCACCCCATGATTTACCCTCCGGTAACGTGGCACTGGAAGATACCCTATAAATGGATATAAATTTAGATTCTAATGGAACATCATTAACATCATCTATAAATTACTATAAATACCATCAACATATATGAACATATATTAACATAATCTAGAAATACCATGAATTTTGCCATGTTTGCGGAGGTTGTGACTCAATTGGCCAGCGTTTGATAAACGCGGAGGCGAGCCACAGGCGGTTTGCACCGACCAAGGTAGAAAGATCTTCATCCCAGTCATGCCAGCGATTTTGATAAAGAACGGCGCCTTCTCCGGGGCGCCGTGGTGAAGCCAAGACGATGATTTTTGGTGGTTTTTGGGATGGTTTTTGGGCCGAGATGGGGTTTAGGTATATGTTTAGGTCAAAGTTGGGGTAGCACCAACAGTTTATGGAGTTTATGGATGCTTCTGGTGAAAGTTTAATGCTCAAAGTCACCATTTGGCGAATTAGCATCTGACTTACAGGCTCAGTTTCGAGAAGTTTTGACCCAGATGGATCTGTGGAATACGCTTTCCCTGTTATGAACCCTCTGAGGCTGGCTTAGACCCCCCAGCCTCCATCAGCACATTCACTGACTCTGCAGGTGAGAATTCGGCCCTCGGCTCAAAATCAATGGAAGCTTCTCAGCTGGACTGAAGCTGGACCATAATTTGAGGAGCCGTGATACGTTTGATCCCTGCGGTTCCCTGCGGCCGTGCCACCCCTCTGGACGTTTTCCTTCAAGCAGTCCTCCCTGGATGAAGGAAATCATCTGCCTCGCCAAGTCTGAGGCATGCTTTGACCGCATTACTTCACCAAGTTCTGCCCTCAAAAACCATCATGCACTAGGAGAGGAAAAGCCCCAGTTCTGATCGGAAAGTCAGGAAAAATCAGCTGTCAAGACAGGATTCCCCATTCGCAGGTTACTGGCTGACAAGCGCGACATTGACCCCTCCCACCGCATAGCTACCCCGGTACCTTGTAGCTTCAAAGAAGTTGCATCCACATTCAATTCCAACATTTACTGCTTAAATTCCTCAATCTTAAACCATCTCCATAAAAATCTCCAACTTTGCTGAAAAATCCCACCATTTTATGCCATGGGGATGGGTCCCCCACAATGTGGGGCCCCCAAGATAGCGTTCAGTTGGTGAACATAACTACAATTTCACGTTTGGGTTTATAGTAGTTATAACCATAGTTAGATGGGGTTATAAACCAACTTAGCTATCTTGGGGGGCCCCACATTGCAGGTTTCTTGATGAGCTCCATACCGCCAAGCTGCTCCGCCATACTGGAGAATTTCCAGGCCACCGGCCCGGAACGCCACAGCTGCTGGGGTCCTGGAACCAAGCTACCAAGCCTAAGGGCGGCCATGGAAAACGCGGAAGTTTCACCTATTTTTTGGGGGATCGAAAGTCGGGGAAACATCGGATTTAACATGATGCGACATGGATTTCACCAGCAAAATGAAGATGTTGCCTGGAAAACCTTGAGATTTTCACCAGATCACTGATGAAACAATGAGGAAGTCACCTACCAGGGACCTACCAACATGTGGAGTCCAGACAATTTACAATATCTTACAATGCTGAGTTCACACTAAACGCACCTTGAAGATTAGGGCTTAAGTGCTTCGGCTCAGGTAAAACATCGTGGGAGATATCACACTCACCATCACTCACCCAGAGAATCCCATAGACATAGTGTAAGATAAATTGGGTTACCGTCCATGGTAAACTAACATAGCTATATGGACAATCAGAATGTTCATAGCAAAATACACTATTACTATGGGCAATTTTCAACAGCTACGTTAAATTCGCAGAGGGTATGAGGCCAATGATAAACCCCTCATTACTCGGCTCAAGATTTCGTCAGACAAACTGAAACTCTGAGAAGATCTCTTGAAGATCTTGGCCATGCACATCTCTAGAGAAACGGTGTGAGTTTGTGGAAGTTTGTCCCCTCTTTGAGATACTGTATCAGACATATCAGTTGTATATATATATATCTATATATAATAATATAAATATATAGTATAATGTAAATATATATTATACACATATCAGGAAATATAAGTCCATGCAATCTTCAGGACATATCAGAACTGGCCACCCAGCTCGCAGAACGGCGAAAATCCCGAAAGCCAAGGGTCGTCACAAAGCGGTTGCTGGGACATCGTCGCAAGGCCACATTGTTGGGCTGATTGGAATCTGGCAGAAATTGATCTGCATCTGGCGCGAGGCGAGGGGTGCCATCAAGATAGGATATGGCGACTGGAAAATTTCAGGTGCACTGAAAATTCCAGTTCCGGGTGGCAAACGCTTGAGCATGTAGCTGCTAATGGAGCTATAGTTGTTGGAGACATCTCCTATATCATCTGAGAAATCAAACACACTGAGGCATCTGGAACTGGGACAATCAGCCTTGTTCAGATGTTTTTTTGTTCTGGTGTGGAAACTGGAATTTTAAACTACAATAATTTCCCTATGGGGCAAAACGTTACATCCCCAAGTTGCTATGCGAGAATGATCTGGCAATTTTCGCAAATCCAAAGACCAAAATCAGACCCAAATCTGAAGGAATCATCAATCCTCATCCCCCCAAAAATATCCACAAGTTGTTCAAATGAAATATGTCATCCAGCCCAAAATCACAATATATATGGAGGTGTCCTAAAATGGGGGTACCCCCAAATCATCCATATATATATAGCAGGATCTTCCATGATAATCCATCCAGCTATTGGGGTATCCCCCATTGAAACCTCCATATATTCACCACCCAAAAGGGATGCTGTCGCCTGGAATAGGCTTCACTGGAGGCATCAGCACTGCCGAGGCGGTCTTGATGATCTCCGTGAGCATGTTGACCTCGAAAAAACACTTCATCGCAACATGTGGTTGGGATATATGGTACAAATATCATGTGATGTATATATATATATATTATATTATATAGCATGTTATATGTGTTGTTATACATATATTATATCTATAATGTAATGCCATGATCTGTATTCAACATACCATATTGTACTATAATATGTACTCTAAAATTATCTTATTAGCATCTAATTATATATACACATTATAATATCTAAATGGGTTTTCTATCAGCTAAAGTATATCTATGGTAGAACAAATGTTATATCTGTGATGCAATTACATCATCTACATATGGATGCGGCAAGGGATTGGTTGAAGCTCTAAATTAAAGGTGATGGTAAAATATCAGCGGCAATGGTGGTGAGATATCCAACAAAAATGCTGAAACACGCAAAGCAACGTTCAACAATGGGCAAATGCAAGCAAACCCGAAAACATGAACGAAACATGCTCTAGGTAAGGCAGTAAATGAGAAAAACATCAAACACTGGCAATTGAAACACACATGCTGAAACAACGGACAAAAAAACAGGCGTGAAGCATTAGTATATCATCTAAGAATCATGGGAATCTGGTGCGGTGTACCAGCTTGCTGACAGCAGCATCCCCATCCCACAACAGGCTGAGTTGCTATGCTGGCAACGGACAGGAAAACGAAGCGGAAATCCTGGCGGAAAACGGAGGCTCTGATGGTGACTTAAATGAGGTAAGAATAGTTCTAAAACGGCAACCATGTGCATTCAGTCCCCAAAGTGCAAGCAAATGACTTTCTCCCGGTGTCTAAACCATCTGCAACCATGTGATGCGGCAACGGGCCCATCTGCTCATTTTAGCGGGACCTCTATTGAAGGCTATGTATCTTGCCAAGCATGGTTCACCATCAAAATTAAACCATGTCCAAGGTACTTGTCTCTTGTCTCATGCAAAGTTGATGTACCCTCTGGTTATGTCAAAATAGCTATTGAAAATGGCCATTTATAGATGAATTTCCCATTAAAAATGGTGCTTTCCATAGCTATGTTAGTTTGCCAGAGGGTAAGTTGCCCAGAAATGATTGAGCAGTGTCCAAAGCCGCTGTCATTCTTTCATGTTCGTTGATGTTTCGCATAATTTAGGACAGTTTCATAATCCCGAATCCCCTAGTAATCCAAGAAAAAACATCA
>Ga0126342_10006201_pt1 | contig 21144 bp, 20 predicted proteins | sample Cyp1metagenome_FD_92528 | JGI IMG/M metagenome (GOLD analysis project Ga0126342, IMG submission 92528) | Coral microbial communities from Lord Howe Island, Old Settlement Bay, Australia - Cyphastrea 1 metagenome | ecosystem: Host-associated > Invertebrates > Cnidaria > Coral ...
AGGCGTAAGTGAGAAGGAAGTGGAGGCGCAAGTGAGTAGGTCGGAGGCGCAAGTGAGTAGGTCGGAGGCGTAAGTGAGTAGTGGAGGCGCAAGTGAGTAGGAGGTACAAGTGAGAAAATTTTGAGGTACAAGTGAGTAATATACCTTTATTTCTCGCTGACAGACCTGGGAATGCAAGCCCTTGCTTTGCCAGATCCTGCAATACGCCGGGGGCAAAGCCAAAGCCTATTCGCGCATGCCGCTGCTCCTGACGCCGTCGCGGTCTGTGCCTTTGCCATCAGAGGCACTTTCTTCTGCACGGAAATTTGCAAATCGCTTTCAACAGAATATATTTCCCACCTGTACGTCAACGGGGCAAAGATGTTCTCCAGCCGATTTTCCCGTGTCGTCATCAGCATTGTGAATTTTGAGACAGGCACTGGTCCGTGTGGTGCACGATGACTTCACTTCATCGTGGTCAGCGACGATGAAGACGAAGTCAACACCACCGACTGCATGTCAGACATCGGCCCGGCTGCAGCTGACGCGGGTCCCCCTATCTGGGCCTGCATGTTGCGTCATGCATCGGTGTCGTAACCCGGTCTGCTAGCAGCTCGATATCTTGCATTTTGCTTCAATGCGGAGGCACTTGGCATGCTCGTGCGCACCATGTACAACGATGAGACAGGGCTCACCCTTTACCCTGTCTCGCAATATCGTTGTGTGCTCCCGGACCATCCGCAAGACCAAGAATTTGCAGGCCAGGCAATGCGGTCGACGCGTTTCCCAAAATTGTTGTTTGCTTGCTGGGCTGTTCCTTTACCAGGGTATGTAAGGAAAGGACGTGATGCAAATCAGCGAGCCGCCGGAACATGACCCCTGGGTCATCTGCATGCGGGAGTCCAATGTCAAGGTGGCATGGCCGTCCTCTGCAAGCACCTTTCGCCTGACGTTTGCCGTCGACATGGTCCAGGAGCGATCAATGGGCAGGGCTTACAGGGGTTGCTTTCAGCATATTTTTATGGGAGAAGCACGGCGCTCTGCTCACAGGACACCCACAAGGCAATCAAGGTGCCTGGCATCTCGCTGCAGATGATCCAGGTCATCATGCTTCGCATTCAGCTGTGCGCCTTGGATGAGGCGCCCAGAAACATGAACTTCCCACTGGACAAACTCAAGATGATTGACTATACTATATCGGTATTTGTCTATCTATCTATCTATCTACCTATCTATCTATCTATCTATCTATCTGTATGCATGTATGTATGTATGTATGTATGTATGTATGTATATATATATATACGCCCTTCCTGCACACACGCATGCTGCCGCCACATATTACATGAAATGCCGGTTGCTGTATAGGACCGCTGCGCGGCGCAACGGGCTATTATACAGTTTTTTTAACCAAAACAACTTTAAAACACTGCCAACGAATACTTTACAACAAACACAGGAAACAACTTACCAACAAAAATTACCGCACAACACTTTACAAAACAAAACTTATAAAAGGTAACCACGGAATATTATTTCCAAAAAAACTAAAAATATTATTTTATTAAAATAAAATATTTTTTCAAACTATTATTTTATAAAATAACTACGCGACATCGTTAAAATAATAACCAACCATGACTGGATTATTGGTTGCTTTGTCTCGGTGATGGAGAAACCATGTCACCATGTCACCATAAGCAGATTTCCATCTTTGAGTATATATACATATATGTATATATATATAATGTAATGTATATATAATAAATACAATATATATATAATATATATATATATATATTTTATATAATATATGTACCTCAGAGTTTTTCAGTGATGCGTAAAGCACCATGTCCAGTGCGCCGCCTGTATGCGGCTAAATGTAGCAACTGAGTTTGGACGGAAACGGTAGAGACAGCGATCTGGCTCACTTTATTTTTGTTTGCCCCTTTGGGCAGAGCTACTCTTAGTTACACTGATACAATCGCTGAAAAACTGTCCACAATGTCAGGGTCTCACCTCAACATCTCAGGACTATCAGCTTGAGAGATGGCACTGAAGGACCTTCGAAACGTGGAGATCTCGAAAAAAAACTGGTTGCGAAGCAGATGGATCCACTTCGGATCCAACCAGCTGCAAGTCCAACTTGATTTTGGCCAGCTGAAACTTGGAATTTTGGCCAAACATGTTTCATTGCAGAATTCATCAGAACTGGTGTCCAATTAATCAAAGATTTTTCACCGGCAATTCCTCCACACATTTCACCAATGCCGCAATTTTGGGCTCCCAGATTTCCCCAGTGTTTTTTTGGGGCGACGGAAATGGTGGACATTTCAGCGGAGGCCCAGCGGTGTTTGGCTCCTGATGATTCCGGCGCGAAGTCTTGCTCTTAGCATGGTACAACAGCGAGATTTGCGAGATTTGCTGAATTTAGAGCTGAACATTTTCGTGATATTCAATCATAAATCGTTTTTTTGGTTGATATTTACTGACATTTCGTGGTGTTCTGGCCCCAAAATCCAGCCGGATGAAGTGTTCAGCTGTTTTAGCGAGGTTCATGTCGTTATGGTGATGGAAGTGACTTCAAGAATGGCCTCAGGATGGTGATGTCGGATGTTTGCCATTCAAACTCTGCAAAGATGTTTGCATCCTTCCAGGTCCTTCCAGTCCTCCAGTTGCTGCACAGTGATGCTGTGACTGTGCCGTTTTCAGGAAGAATGTGGGTCTTGATTTGGGGTCTGGACCTTAACTTGGCCCTAACTAAATTGGCGACAATTTTTGACTTCCGTCCGATTTTTCAAGTCCCGGTTTTTTCACTTCTGGAGACTTGAGGAGACGTTTGTTGGTGGTCCTCAAAACGTGCTGGCCTCGGACTTCACCCTCCAGATTTTTTCATGGCGATGCTGATTGTCATGGCTGCAGGGCCAAAGTGGATGAAACCCAGGACCACTGTGGGAAACGACACGGGAAACTCTGATGAAAACTGTGCCGAAATTTTTGTGGGATTCACCGCATCCCATTTTATCACCATTACCCTCTGGTTATGACTAACATAGCCATGGTATAGATGGCCCATAGAAATAGATGGTTTACCTATTAATAGCATGGGTGGATCTTTCCATGGCGAACTGTTAGTCATAACTAACCAGATGGTAATTTTTAAATCATTGAGTCGCTACCATCCACAAATTTTCAAGGTTTATGGCAGGCTTTTTTTCCCACATTGGCTCGCCAGGCCATTCGTGTAGTGGACCATGGTGAACAGCAGAAGGAGGCCTTTATTGGACTGAGGAGGAGATCTTGGCGATAAATCTGCTTTTTTCAACCATTCACCTTAAGAGGACTTCCAGGAATGGAGGACACGGGTTTTTCACCATCATTTTTTAACATCAGTTTGAAGTAATGATTAAAGATTTTTTGAAACATCATCATATCATATTCCTGAAAAGAGCTTTACCACCCATCTTCCCTCGAAGCAGGCACTGCGACGTCTCTATGATGCTCAAGTCTTGCTTCAATCGTACGAGGACTAAAGCTGTTTTGGCCACGGACGTATCACATGGTGATACATGGTGTAACATGGTATACAGCAACCAACGAAAAGATGCAGAACAAGACACTCCAATTCTAAATTTAGGAGTGGCAGATGACTTTTCTACATTTTTGCTCATTTTTTGGGGAGTAGCAGTGGCAAATTATGTCTTTAAATATACCCTCTGGTAAATTAACAGTTTGACCCTGAAAACAGCCTAGTTTTAATGGTTTCACTAATCTTCCAACCCCGATGACTGCCAGGGTCTATGTTAATTTACCAGAGGGTAACATCCATCAACAGCCTCATCAATATCATCAATCCCTTTCTTCCACCACCATCAATACCATGTCAGGGTATTTTTTTTGGAATGAAACTTGACATCATCACTTTTCGAAGGTCCGAAAAAATCGGCCAGGAACAATTGAGTTCAAGGGATGAACAACTGCAAAGTATCATGGCCTGTGTGAAGAAGGCCATCGTTGCAGCTGGGTTCACAACAACAACTGTGGCTAATAATTGGGATATTCAGGTGGATATCATGAGATATAGCCAACTACATCACATTGGAAATGGTTTTGAGATATTCGGATATTCATCTGGATATACTGAGAGATATAGTTGATATAACCATCGACATTTCGAAAAAATCGAGCCTTGCCAGACGTCAGCCAGGCCATTCGAGAAACCAATGGAGAATCTCTGCGAGATCCAGTGCTGGTGAGGTGTTTGGGCTTGAGTGAGGAAGAGTTGCAGGACGGAGAAGATACCCTCTGGTAAACATACAAAAAACTATCTGATAACTATGGAAACTCACCATTTTAAATAGGTAAAGCAATGTAAATCAACTATTTCTATGGGCCATTTTCAATCGCAAACTGTTAGTTTACCAGAGGGTAGCTGTGCATTTTTGCTCCTCAGGAACTTGGGATGTCCAAAACTTTCAAAAATCCAAAGTGAAAAAGTGAAGAAAGAGCCGAACTTTTTCGACTTGCGCTGGGAGTTTTAACTCCCAGACCACTTTTCTTGGGACTTGGATGTTGAAATATGTTGACATATGATGTACCCTCTGGTTATGTCAACAGTTTGCTATTGAAGCCATGGTGATTTTCCCAGTCGAAGTCTTGTGGATTTTCCCAGCTAGATAGCATGGTGGATCTTTCCATCGTTTTTTGGGTTTCCCATTCAAAATGGTGGATCTTTCCGAGTCGTTTTTTGGGACTGTTTACCAGGCCGGGTAGGCCGGGTAGGTCATCGCGGGGTCCATTTTTCCAGGAGGAAGGCATCCTGACCGTGGAGAAGCGTTCGGGTGGGAAGCTGGCCCGCTTTGAGGTGCACCATATTTTTTTAAGGTCACCCTATGGGCGACTCTCGTTCCAGTGAAGCATGAAACATATGAAACCCATCATGAGATTTTTTTAAATGTTTTTCTGACGGTTTTTTTTTGTGATGTTTTTCTGATGGTTTTCTTGCTGTTTTTCTGATGGTTTTTCTTTTTTTTTTTAAAAAAATTGACATATCATTAAACAACATCATAAAAAGCCATCATTTAATCAGCATATGTCATATGTCACACACAACATCCCAGCTTTTTAAGGAGCACTTTTTGGGAGCCAAACGTACGACCTGATGTCACCTGGTGTCACTCTGGTCCAGGCTATGCCGGATGAAGCTTTTGAGAACCAAAAGTGGGAGGAGCAGCAGGACCGCGACCGCAAGGCCCGCGGACTGCGCGAAATGCAGGCGCGGAAGCTGCGGGAGGCGATTTCAGGCGATTTTTCATGGAAGTGGATATATCTTCCTGATGTTTTCTTTACATGGTAAACATATGTAAACATGAAAATCTTTCTGGTAAATATGGGTAAATTAACATAGCTGAAAATTAGTTTTTTTTTTGAGTAGAGACTAATCTTCCAAGCGCTATCTGGCAAAATCTATCTTAATTTACTCAGAGGAAATCCTGAACATTCCCTAAAATCATCGGAGTTGTGCTGGCCAGATGAGTCACCTCGATGTCCGAGGTAACTGGAAGCCTCTCCATCCCTGCCAGTCCTCAGAGTATCTTTGGGGCGGAGCATGAACTGAGTTGGTTCAAGATCCCCTATTGGTTGAAGGGCGATGAGGAAACAAGGCGGGTAAATCCCCCTGTTTCCCTGGCTCTGGTGTTTAGATGGGAGGATTTCATGACCTCCAATGGATGGGTTAGTGGAAAGGTTTATGGCCTTGGCCACCAGAGTTTCTACAAGGTGGTGCCCCCCCAGTGATGTTAGTTGGTTTATAATCCCACTAACTATAGACTATAGATATATCTACCATAAGTCCTAGTTATTAGAGTTATAAACCAACTTAGCTATCTTGGGGGCCCCACTTTGTAAAGATGAAGCATTTGTGGGTGTCAACGAATGGCGCACAAATTGGAAGGGCATTTTCGAGCAGACAGTGCTTGAAGTTTGTGCTTCTCTTTCCTTTTTCGGTGCTTCCCCCAGTGGATTTGCAGGGCGATCATTCACAACATGAAGAACCACTTCGTGGACGAAATGAACGCCAAGGCCAGCCGGCCAGTCTCCAAATCCATCCATATGGCTCTTTTGGTTTAGTCGGCTTGGGAACTCTCCCAACTGCCTAGGGGCATTTTGACCACAACAACTTCCAGGAGCACTTATGGCAGGCCTGGCAGCTGATAAAAGCTGGGCATTGTGAAAAAAACCATAAAAAACCTGCCCTGTTTCTGCCGCCCAGTGTGGTCTGCAAGTCGCTCAACGTTGGGCGGGAGTTCCAAACCAAGAGCTCATCAAACAAGCTGAGGCAGGCTCCAGGGAAAGTCCAGAGTTTATGGCTCCTGTCTTTCCCACAAGTGGAAGGGGGAAAAATCCCAAATTCGATTGGTACGAGAAGGGTAAACCGGGTAAACACTGGTAAATGCCAAGGGTTTCCACATTTTCCAGTTTGGAATCTTGATGAAAAGTGAGACAGGCAGCCGAACAGAAAGCGCGCGCGGTTCAACGTGAATCTCTCCAGGTTTCGCCGCCGAGTTCGGGAGATCGAAAGTTGTTTTTTTTTGACACCCAAACAGGTGCAAACAAATATATACAATGTATGAAATACCATGGAAATATCATGGAACTATCATGGAAATATCATGATGTTACTTGGTGGCTCATCCCACTTAGTAAGTGGGTTATAACCTCAGTTATAAGTGGATTAACCCTAATTATCCCTTTTATAACTGGGGTTATAACCCACTTACTAAGTGGGATGAGCCACCAAGTATACAAAAGAATTCTGGTACCCGATGTTTTTCCATAACAAAACTCGCAAAATTTCTGGACCCAAAACTGCCGTTGAACCAGGAAACCTCCATGCTGCGGCAGCACATCAAGCGAGTAGAGAGAAAGTGCCCTGGAGTTTTCCACATTTTCCACTGGTTCACGGCCATGGGGATAGATCAAAGCTACTAGAACCGACCGAGCCCTGGATTTTTGTGGTTTAAATTTTGGGAAATCACATGAAATCATCCCCATTCATGGCCGAACTATTCAGGTTCGTGACTTTTTTTTTAATCATTTACATTCAGAAATACCCAGATATTTGTCGGGAATGCCAACTATCTTGGTCTTCACCCAGGGTCTTGACCCACAGTCATATGGCTATGGATCAATACCTATTAATACCATTTTTAGGGGGATGAACATCCATTTACCAGCTATTTTGATGTTCACTAGGTACCAGGGTCTTGACCCACAGTCATATTTTCACAGCCTTTTCTAGCAGCACTTTACACATAACATCTGGTCATTTTAAGCATATCATCCTGCACAGAGTTGGAGAATTGGCAGGACCCCCACCATGGCTTTCTTGCAGAGTTCCTTAGATTGTCTTGAATTGAAATATCATCCTGATTCATCCAGAATGATCCAAGAAGTGCAACTCCATCTATCAAACATATCAAAGCAACCCATTTTCATATCCAGTCATCAACTTTTCAGAAGCATAGATTTTCATAGATTTTCATATTTCCCCATAAATCATCAGGGGTTGGTAACTGTCCCATTTTGGGAATCTTGGACATCACCTTATAGTAGTAGCCATTTAATGACCCATGAATCATCCGAAGACTTTTTCACCATGCCATCACATCCCCCATGATCCCATTGGCCCAGAGGTACAAAGAGTTGCAGAGCAACGTGGGCAAGATGCAAAAGGCATCTCCTTCGAGTTGACCCGGCCTGGTAAACGTTAACAAAAAACGATGGAAATCTATGGATATTCACAATTTTTTATGGGTAAATCCATGATTTCTATGGCTAAACTAGCATAACTATGGAAATCTATGGAATTTCACCATTTTTTATGGGTAAATCCACTATTTCTATGGCCATTTTCAATAGCTATTTTGACATAACCAGAGGGTAACGAGTCTATCCGAACACTTTTACCTTGCCTGAATCGCAGTCAGTCAAGTCACTGGTAAACGTTGAATCAGTTTGCAAACTGGAAAATCAACAGTATCTAAGTTCGGTAAATCAACTATTTCTAGCCATGGCTTCAATAGCAAACTGTTAGTTTACCACAAAACTATCTGATAACTATGGAAACTCATCATTTTAAATAGCTAAATCAATGTAAATCAACTATTTCTAGCCATGTTCAATAGCAAACCTGTTGGGTGGGAACATTTGGATTATTTTCCATTTCATATATGGGATATTATCCTTCCCATTGACTTACTCCATCATTTTTCAAGATGGTTAAATTCACCAACCAGAAATCGTTTTTCAAACACCAACACATGGCCAGGTCTGTGTTAACTGGATGGATGGTCATTATTAATGTCATGATCAGTTTTTTCCTAAGTCGAAATTTGACCAGTATCGACTTAGTCATTACCATGGAGGGTATCAATCACTGCCATGCAGCCATGCCGGAGGCCATGGCCACCATGGCGAATCAGCTCACAGAGGCCCGTGAGACCGCCGCGATGTACGGCATGGAGATGCCAGCACCGCACGAAGCCGAACGACGACCTTCGGTGACTTTCCCCCCACCCTGGCGGCCTCCGGAGATGTGGAGCGATTTTGTTTGGGTCAGAAAATTTGGGGACATTTTTCGGGAAAAACAATCCCCGATTTTTTTGGGATGATCATCACTTTTCCAGATCAATTTGGATGAATTTTGGTGTATTTTTCAACCAAAAAAACACATTTTTCAGACACCCCCATTTTATGTGGATTTCAGTGTGCTGGCCGCTGTTTTGTTGATTGAAATTCCGAGTTTCTTGGTGATCTGTACGGCCCCTTTTTTGGAGACGTTTCCTGGTTCAAGCGCGACTGGTGACCATGGATCGCCAGGACCTTGGCCTAGGATTTTGAGAGATTGGCTAGCAGCAAAATGGTGAATCCATGGCATAATTTTCATATTTTTGCTTGGAACATATCAAATCATATTGAACATTAATAATATGAGTGTGGCTTTTCTATGAATCACATCGTCATATCAGTGATTTTTCGGGGTTTCAATTATGTTGGAAGCCCCAAACAAATTTTATATAATGGGTTTGATCACCATTTCCATCGATGGTCAAGAGGACTCATGGGGCCCATGGCCCGCCTTTTGAGACCCGCCAGGACCTCTTAGAGACACCGACATATGTCCGACTGAAATTCTTTGCGGAAGGTGCCGCTGTGGATCGCTGTGGCCATGGTGGCCCCTGGCCATGGGTAGCCAACTGGTGGCTTCATGCCTGGGATGATGCAGAGAAGTGACCCCCAACTGGTTGCTGGGATGATTTATGGCATTGAGTTTACCGGGACCTATAATAGATGTTTTTGTAGATGTTAATACACTATAGATCTATAGATTTAATAATGTATTGTTGGGTATATCATGTATATCATTATATATATCATTATAATGGTTGGGTATATCATGGTTCATAGATTTTAATACACTATACTCATGATATACCCAACCATTGCAACCATTGCGTTCCTGGTTCCTTAACGGTGACCCGACGATGCGCCTCACAGGACGGGACGGAAAAGCACCTCCGATCAAAGGCAGCTTCAGAGATGTGCAGATCAAAAGCCAAAGCATCGAGGCCGGCGACTCGGAGCTGCATCAGCGGCCCACAGTTAGCCATAGTTACCATCTGGTAAACGTTAACAAAAAACTATGGAAAATCACCATTTTTAATGGGAGAATCCACTATAAATGGTCATTTTCAATAGCTATTTTGACATAACCAGAGGGTAGCCATAGTTCATATGGGATGAAATGGGATGAAACTACAGTTGAAGTGACCCAATGACCCAATGGTTGGCATTCGAACACATCCCAACCGAGCCATGAAAAATACCTGTCTTGATTGGGTACTGCAATGGATGATTATATGGTAAGCCATGGCAAGTTAGCAGAACTCTTAGCTGGTAGTTTGTCATCCACTCTTACTTTTTGAGGTTACAAGGCCTTGGTGAGTTGGTGCCCCATTTGGTGGATGATTTCATTTACCCTCTGGTAAACAAACAGTGTGCGAACTTGAAAATGGCCATAGAAATAGTGGATTTTCCCATTAAAAATGGTGATTTTCCATAGTTTTTTGTTAACGTTTACCAGAGGGTATCAAAGTGGCTATTTTTTGACAGATGGGAGCATCCACCAACTGGATAAAGAAAGATGGTGAAGTGTTTTCACTCATAACAGTGACGAAAAAAACTGACTTAAAACTTACTTATAGCCATTTAGTGGCAGTGTTCCCAGTTCAATGGCCATTTCAGGTACCTAAATTGGGGTACCAATTGATTGGAGGTACCTACCATATGTAAGGGAATATCTCCACAATTCATATGGCCAGAAATATGGTACGTTTACGTACCTCCATCAATTGGATCTCCAGTAACCCCAGTAACCCGACCAGCCACCGGAGGAGCTGTCGGAGGTGGTGGTGCAATGGCTGGGTTCCCCCGGTGCGTGGCAGCTGGCCACGGTGGCCAACTGGCCCTTGACGGCGGAGGCCATGCGGAGACCCACCACGGAGAGGCCGCGGGGGGATGGGGATGGGATGGGGATGGGATGGGGATGGGATGGGTTAGGGATGGGGGGGATGGGTGGGATGGGAACTTTGGAGAATTTCGGAGTGTGCGAAGTGATTTTTTGGGGTTAGGGCTGGAGGTCGGATGATTGTTTGGGCGACATTTTTTTTTTGTTTCAGGACGTTCCTAGAGATCCCAGTTTGTTTTTTGTAGTCGGATGCAACGATAGCCAGTGGCCGGACGCAGTTCGCTGACGTTTTCCACCCTGAGGATCAGCCTGCTTAGATGCAACCAGGTATAGAAGATGCTACCCGGTAGAAATTCGGAGACTAAGCCATGTAGAACAATAGACTCAATAGACATCTGCATAGAATATTGTCGATTGATGATCCTTGTCCCCATGAAAATGGCCATAAATTTGAGATCTCCCGCCCAAATCACTTCACAGCGGCTGGCTTTTTCAGGTGCCCTTTGGTGGTGCATGTGTGGAATAGCCAGGACAGAAACCACAGAAACCGGCTGGTTTTTGGCTTCAAATGTGAATCAACCAGGTACATCCAGATGTATCCAGGTCTACTTAGCCCTGGCAGTTCCGCCCCTAAAAAGAGTGTTGTGAAACATGGGGACACCCCATGTTTCAATCGATGCTTCAATCGCGATGTTTCGCAGAGATTCCTCTAAAGACAGATCAAAAGCATTCAAAACTACCATGTTTGGGGCTTATTCACATCATGGCAGCTGCTTTTGTCCTGTAGGGGACAGGGTTTTGACCCATCCCCAAATCTGAGAATAAGAGATTAGATGATTTATATGATGATAGTATACTGTAGCTGTCGGATGATGAGATTAGCTGATTAGCTATCAATCATAATTATCATCATACAGCTGCATTATCTACATTATCATCTTACATCAAACATATTATCATACATTAGTTACATTAGTATCAGCTCATGATCATCAGATTCCTCCAAATCTTACAACAAACCCTGTGAAAAACAAGGAGAAGCTGGCTGAAGATGTCAAGAAGCTGAAAGAGTTCATGGCAACTTTCGGAGCAGCTGGAGCTGAATTTTCCTGCAGGGTTTTTTGATGATTTTCCCAGCTAGAAACCTCCATTTATAATGGATTTTCTATAGCTATATATGTTAAAACCTCCATTTATAATGGTTTTAGCTGTGTTAAATAACCATAACCATATATAAAACGATGATTTACCTATTGGACAACTAGAGTCGGCTCCCATTTTTTTGGGGATGCTATGCCGCAAAAAAGCCCATGATCATCGATCCATATCGATCCATTTTCCGAGGCTCTAAGGATCCGCATGAGATGGATGACCAGAAACCCATGGTGATGATGCTACCCTCTGGTTATGTCAAAATAGCTATTGAAAATGGCCATAGAAATAGTGGATTTACCCATTAAAAATAGTGAATTTTCCATATTTTTTTGTATGTTTACCAGAGGGTACCAAGAACAATCACAATAAAAATTCCATCAAAATGATGATGAAAAAACATACGAATACATATATAATGATGATAAGAATAAGCATAAGAATGGACATGGGTAAGTATTATACAGCATAGCAATCATGAATGACACTAATGTGGTAAACTCAATGACGTAAACCTACCATTTGCGGATGATGTTTAGCGCCAACATGGCAATGCCAAGGATGAGATGGAGAAACGCCTGAAGGATATGGATGCAGCAACTGACAAGAAGGCGAGGAGTCACTGGCTACAGAAACCACTCACAAAAGAAACCCATGACTACCCTCTGGTGATGTCAACAGTTTGCTATTGAAGCCATGGTGATTTTCCCAGTCGAAATAGTGGATTTTCCCAGCTAGATAGCATGGTGGATCTTTCCATAGTTTTTTGATCTTTTGGAAACGCGGTGAAGTTCCAAACGCTGCCAGAAACTTGCGTGGACAGTTTCCACTGGTAGGTGAAGAATGTGGAAGATCAAGTGAGGCAAGCTGAGGCGGCTCTTCAAACATCCCTGCTTCACCAGGTATGATGAAACATGGGCTTGTCCAAAAATGGGGGGGTACCCTCTGGTAAACTAACATATTATGGCTACAGTATTGAACATGGCCCATAGAAATAGTTGATTTACCGTTCTAAAAAATGGTGATTTTCCAGTTCGCAAACTGTTTACAAGTTTACCAGAGGGTATCCTGGATCTCCTAAATGGCTGTTTTTATGGGGATGGGGGGATCATGAACCCATCGAAATTTGTTTTTTTTTTTGGGACCAACACAGATCTCGAGACATGCAGAGACACAGGCACTGGGAAAATCACCATGGCTTCAATAGCAAACTGTTGACATCACCAGAGGGTAGTCACGCGTTTAGTCATCTCACTTGTTGCATTTCCACATTTCCAGCTGGAGGACTACTTCAATCAAACCTACCTGGCCGGTGGAAATTCGGTGGATGTGAGCCATATTAAAACCCAGGCGAGGAGCTTCGGGGAGCTTTGGCTTCCCATTGATCCCATTGATCTGGGTCAACAAATCATGGCTCGTCACGTCGCGAAAAAAAAGCCCTGGAATCATGGTTAAAAAAAAAGGGGAATCATCCCCAAATAGATGGCTGCAAGATTCAGATGAGTGAAATATTATCATCTACCCAGATTGATACCCTCTGGTAATTTAACATAGCTATTGAAAATGGCAATTTTTCATGGGAAATTCCACTATTAATGGTCATTTTCCATAGTTATGTTAAATTACCAGATTGATAGTCACTTAGTCTGATCTGCAAGGCTGGAGTTCGAAGGCAATTCTTCGTCATGCAGGTGCCGATTATTGGCGACATGATGGGCGACCGCCTTTTTTAGCAACTGACATCATAATCAACAACCTGATGGCATCACCAGCTAGACGACTCACATTAGATTCATCAAGCAAAACTATGATTCAGATGATTCAGTGGTGATGTGCTTTCATCAACCTTGGGTGATTTATAAATTTACAACCATATTTTCAGCATATTTCACCATCCCTTAATTTATGGCCATCAAAGCCCCGAAGATTTGGCAAGGCTTCCGTGACCAGGCCTGGATGGTGATTTTGGTGAACATCTTCATCGCACTTTGTATCGGAAGTGTCTCAGTGATTGCACTTGAGAAGGCCACGTCGTCGTTTTCTCGTCGATCGTTGATGACCGTTTTTTCGGGGTGATGGCAGTGATGGCAGTGATGGTTAAGTCTCTGGGAAACTTGTACACAGTTTGCGAAGTGCAAAAATCACCATATCTGAATAAGTAAATCAACCAGCAAAATTGGGGAAAATCACCAAATCACCATGACTTTTTATATGACAAAAAGTTCGGTAAACCAAGTATTTCTAGCCATGTTCAATAGCTATTTTGATATCACCAGAGGGTCAAATCCATGGGGCCCAATAGAGGATGAAAGGCTCTGCCGCAGCTGTTTTTTTTGCCACTCATGGGCTCCGGAGCCTCGCGAAAGAAGAGGCCTGGCGACCGAAAAAAAACCGGGGGGTTCCAAGGAGGTCCGGTATGATGAAGCTCTGGTTTTTTCGACATCCAAAATTTCAAAACCAAAAGCATCAAAAAATCGAAAAAAAACCAGAGAATTTCGACATCGATTCCTGGGTTTTCACCTGAGTTTTTCAGATTTTCATGGAGATCTTCATAGATCTCCATGGATTCCATACCTTGGAAACTGGATGGTTTTTGGCATTTTCGCAGGCCAATACCTGCGGACCTGGATTGGTGGTATTCTACACCCCTGGAGTATGGCTTTCAAGGTCGGACCCGGGAGAAATCCATGGTGAATTTCCATGGTGAGAGACCTTCTGGTGATGTCAACAGTTTGCGAACTTGAAGCCATGGGGATATTTTCCCAGTCGAAATTTCGTGAGTTTTCCCAGCTAGATAGAAAATGGTGGATCTTTCCATCGTTTTTTGGGACTGTTTACCAGAGGGTATTCCCAACAAAGTGGATGGTTGAAGCCATGGTGATTTTCCGAGTCGAAATAGTGGAGTAGTGGATTTTCCCAGCTAGAAAATTGTGGATCTTTCCATATAGTTATGTTAAATTACCATATGATTCAATGATGTACCCTCTGGTGATGTCAACAGTTTGCGAACTTGAAGCCATGGCGATATTTTCCCAGTCGAAATTTCGTGAGTTTTCCCAGCTAGATAAGCATGGTGGATCTTTCCATCGTTTTTTGGGATTGTTTACCAGAGGGTATTCCCAACAAATTGGATGGTTCAAGCCATGGTGATTTTCCGAGTCGAAATAGTGGATGAGTGGATTTTCCCAGCTAGAAAATTGTGGATCTTTCCATATAGTTATGTTAAATTACCAGAGGGTATAGAATCCATTATTATCCATTATTACCATAAATATATGATGGTATATGATGGTCATATCCAACTATGATCGTATGGGCAATATTGCCATTATATCCATCATTACCATCATATACCCCATTATTGGCTTTTCCACATCACATATAAAAAAAATACCAGAGAAGAACTGTGGAATAACTGCTATTTACAGGGCAAACCAGCATTGGTGAAGTTTGCCAAGTCGACTTTGTCCGATTGACTTCTGCCACAGACTCCGCCCAAAGGTCCTCTGCTCCTTCGAGAGTCATCTGTCAGGCTACTGGGATTTGTCAGAGCTTGCTTCAACATGGGTCATTAAATGTCCCCATTGAACATCACCCAACCGGTATATATGGTCTATAATGGCTACTTTTTCAGGTGATGTCCAATATTCCCAAAATGGGACAGTTACCAACCCCTGTTCAAAGAATTAACTGGCCCCAAGATGGCCGGTCAAAATGATGCGTTGCAACAAACAGAACCAGCCATGGGTTCCCATGGTGGAACCCAGCTGTTTGAGCTGCAGCACCTGAGGTTTCCCCTGCAAAGTCTAGGGGATTCGAAAGATGTGGCAGCCGAGGTTCGGTAGCTGGGTTTTGTTCATGGCACATCATGGCACATCCTGAGGAATTTTCGATTACCCGGCCTGGTGCATTTGCAGTCCCAAAACACCATGGAAAGATCCACCATTTTGAATGGGAAACTATGGAAAACTATGGAAAGATCCACCATTTTCTAGCTGGGAAACCCAAAAAACCATGGAAAGATCCACCATGCTATCTAGCTGGGTAAATCCACAAGACTTCGACTGGGAAAATCGCCATGGCTTCAATAGCTATTTTGATAAATAACCAGAGGGATCCAGAGGGTACCATCTTTGATGATGCCCGCCTTGTTCCTTGATGATCTCGTTTTGACTTTGAATGGAGACTGGCAAGACCAACCTGAAGATGGGGCTACCGGGCTACCATATCCACATCCTTCACATCCTTCACAGCCTTCATGACAGGAGCCTCAGGAGACAGGCTTGCCCAAGTCTCACGGCTGCACAGATTTTTGCGGTAAAGCAAAAATCAAGCAATCAAGATCAATCAAGCATATTTTGACGCTTTACCATGCATTTACCATGCATTTACCATGCATTTACCATGCATTTACCATGCATTTTTTGTTTGGGATAGTTTACTATTGCTTTACGGCTCTACGGTTACAGTGCCACGTGTTTTTGTGTTTTTCCCTCTCGCTCCCGAGGGATACAGATCCAGATGGTGAGACTGGTGCAGAGGCTTGTTTTTGTTGATGGATTCATCAGAAACAAGAAAACTGGTTGGTGGTTTGGAACATTTGGATTATTTTCCCCAATAGTTGGGATGATGATCCAATCTGACTAACTCATATTTTTCAGGGGGGTAGGTATACCACCAATTAGAAAACTGTTTGATGATGACAAAAGATGGAAGAAAACTCTTGGCGAACTTGAAGATGTGAAACTTGAATGCATTCGCTACTGTCCAAGAACCAGAAGATTCTGAAGGTTTGAAGATGTCTCTGTTCAGGAAAGCCTTCTTCCAGCATATTCTAGCTACGAGCAACTCGACGAAATGCACTGGGAAGTTGGCTCATGCTGAGTAAATCAAGTGGATTTCTACCCGATACCCTACAGCTTTCTGGAGCATAATTCATGGGATCGATTTCAAGGAAATTGTATTTTTCTTTTTTTTCAATCCCATGAATTCTTGGACATCATCTTTTCAGACGCTCATTTTAGAGGGGCTCCTGTAAATGAGCCAAGGGTTTCCATCAATACAATTGGATCCCAGCAAAGTTGACTTCATTTGGGTATGGATCAATACCTATTAATACCATTTTTAGGGGAATGAACATCCATAAATCCCAGCTATTTTGATGTGAACAAAAGGGGTACAAGGTTTTGACACACTGCCATTTGACAACTTTTTTTTGGAACATTCAAGAAATCCCCAAAGTCTCCAAGTCGTGCAGTGGGTTTCCAAGCCATCCCATCATCTCAGCAGCAAGCAAAGTCCAGGTTTCTTTGCGAGCGCATGCAGCAGAGGATGACTAATCTGCAGGAAGCCTTACGGCAACTTGAGGAGGAAGCAGAGGAAGCAGTTGAGGATACGACCAGGTTGGAACCGGCTAATTTTTCAAAGTCTGTGTTTTTTTTTTTTGGTGACATTTATCCAGTGAAATAATCCCAAAAATTGGGGGATTTGAATTGGCACAATGGGTGATTTATCCAGTGAAATTAGATTAAATTTGAGGGATTTAGCATGCTTCAGCTAGTACTCGAATACTGGTTGGTGGTTTGGAACATTTGGATTATTTTCCGATTGGGAATGGAATAATCCTCCCAACTGATGAACTCACTCCATCATTTTTCAGAGGGGTGGCGAAAAACCACCAAGCAGTTTTTGATGATTTTCCCATTTAGTTCGATGATTTTCCCGGCTATAAAGCTCTATTCTTCACCAGCATTTATACATATTTATAGATTTTTGTTGGTTGATGATATGTGAATATGATATGTAAATGGCTGATTGATCCAGCAGCTACTCAGTTGACCTGGCCACGTCCTCCATCGGATCTGTGACCCCGCCGCAGGTTGCCTCCCAAAACAGCCGTAGCCGAGGAGGCGCTGCAAGTTGTGATCCAAGTTGTGCAATCCATTGACCCTTTTTTAATGGGCGGGGGTCATGTGAAATCACCATTTGTTTTTCTGGTTATATAAACGGTTCCAACTATGTAAAAAAAACGAAAAATCATTTTTTTTCCATGACCATCATGATGGGTCATGATTTTTTCACGATCTTTTGCTACTCAGAAACCCAGCATTGCCAGGAATTTGTGGAACAGCGCGCAGCGCCGTTTGAACGTGAAGAGCTTGAAGCGACAGAGCCAAGGTGGTCAACTTGTTGGTCGTTTGGAGCTTGGATCATTGACATGTAAAAAAATCGGAACATTTATGATAGATGATGATATAGATGCATGGGATATGATAGATGATGATATAGATTTATGGGAAATCTATGATCATCTATGGGACATGAAAAAAACAGATTTTCAATCTTGGGACCGCTTGTTTTTCAATCTTAGGAAGCTGTTTGCGGATCCCAACGCTTTGAAAACACCCAAGGAATCAGTTGTGTTCTCAAGTTTCAGACATTTGGGGGCTTCTCAAGAGCCACATTGCATGCAAGTTTCGTAGCAAGCTCCGGTCAGGTTAAGCCATCTTTTGCCACATTAGTGGCTGCTACAGCTCTGGTGATATACTTGATATCTTGAGATCATGGTCATCCATGAACTGTGAATTCGTTCTGAACCATTGGTTCAGTAGAGTGGAACTAGGATAGAATCCCAAACTGCTACATCTTGTGTTATTTTTGGAATGTTGTTGAAATCCATTTCGCTGGATAACCGGTTCCGCTGGATAAATCACCGTAAATCATCATAAATCCCCTAGGTTTGAGGCTTGAATGACCATTTTCTCGGCACTTTTCCCTCGTTTTCCCGTTTTTTTGGCCATCATTTTTTGGGTGTTGCAACTGCCAGGCAGGACCCAAACATCGACCCACACGTCGACGAGGTCGACGCAGCCGTCGCGGATGGGAGCAGCGTTGCGGCAGAGACCCGACTGGAGGTGTAACGGGTTTCGGAGATGAAGCTCCAGTTACCCTCTGGTAAACAGTCCCAACAAACTATGGGAAGATCCTCTCCATTTTATAGCTGGGTAAATCCATTATTTCGACATGGCAATTTTCAATAGCAAACTGTTAGTTTACCAGAGGGTATTTCGGAAATGGGGATGGGTCAAGTTACTTTTGAAATGACACGAGGGGAACACACATCCAGCAGCGAAAAAAAAAAAGGGTCCGGGTGCCAGGGTTTTGACTGCCAAATAATGATTGGACTTTTCAAATTCAATGCGATTGAGGTACATTTCTTCATGATTGGAATGTTTCTATCATGATAGTATAAGTATGTATAAGTTATGATTAGTGTATGTAACTTAAAACCAGCTATGATTGGAAGATACTTTTTGACAATGGAACATCACCTATGAATGGAGGTTTATAGCTGGAAAAATCATCGAACTAAATCGGCCATTTTCCATCGCCACGATTGATTCCCAGAGGGCAGTTATTTTTCAAGGTACAATGGTATATAAAATTAAACCAACAATATACTATGATATAGTAATATATATATATACATACAATATAACGGAACTATGATTGGTTATTTTCCAAGATATTAGTTTGGTTATTTTTCAAAGTTATATAAAACATATAACCGAACTATGATTGGAATATGTTTATACTATAAACCAACAATATACTATGATATAGTAACTACATAAAAGACGTAGAACCATGATTTCCAAATTTTACCAATTTCCGCATTTTCTTTTGGATTACTATCAATAAACACTGGGGATTTAACATGATTTAACTAGTCAAGCTGGCCACTTATCCACTAAATTTAGTTTGTAAACAAACACGCGGAATATCTCTGACCAAGAACTAACTTCCCTGGCTGACCAGTGGGAAGGCCATCGCGGTTTTTTTCACAAAGGGATAGATAATGAGGAGATCCCAAAGTGGGGTCTCCCAAGAAAAACTGCAGAAATTGGAGTTCCGATGTCATCCAGATTTTTAATGGGTTATGATAGAAGCCACCAGCTCAGAGCTGGTGAACGGGATGATTTTTCATGAGCTGTCGAAATTAACATTGACATCATTGACCCAAGTCTGCTTTTCCAAAAGGAACTCGCCCATTGTGAAGGATGATGAAAAATTGGGCTAGGACTTTTTCTTCATGAAAAACTGGCGGAATCTCAAAAAAATTCTTTGAAGGCCGCCTTGGAGGATTCTGGCTCGCTCCTCCTCTTTGAGCCGCTGAGCGAGTGGCTTTGACACGGAGATTCAGCAGCCTATGGGGGGCAAGACTGGTGAAAACCTATGACATTTGATGAGACATGTGATAAACATATGTGTTTTCGTGTAGATTTCATAAGATTTCATGACACAGCCAAAAAAACAGCCACTAACACATAGTTCACCATGACAACATCTATGATGTTAGTATATTTTAGTGATATGAGTGGCTAAATACAACAATTCACATCATCCAAATGGACTGGATTGATATGGCAATCAGTCCGTGCGGCAATATTGCAAATTGGTGAACTATCATAGTTCCGCCAGAGCAACAACTGGATGTACCAACAAAAAATCCCACAATCAGATCAAAAAGCATGGAGGATTTATGATCAACTCCTATGATTTGCCGTGGAAGGGGATGACCATCCAATGAGCACAAACTATGTTGGTTACATCACATCCCATAGTGTCATTAGTGTTAGATGTGTTAGACAGTTTCGCTATCGAGTCGACAGTTTAACGCACGCTCAAACTTTTTTCCCACAGCTGGTTTTGGCTGAAGATTTTTTAGACTTGACCATTTTCATCCATTTTCCCACTTTTTTTTGGTGCGCCGAAAATATGGGTATCTGATGGTATCTGCAGTATCCCAAACCATTGCCTTCCCCATTGCTAAACCAATAACTTGGATGCCTTGGACAACCGTCCGGTCAGGTTTCTGCGCAACCAGCTGCATGAAAAAATGGCGGCCATGCAGCAAGCCTTAGAAGCCTTGGCCACGCCCAGAGCAACACCGGAGCTTCAAGCGGAAAGGCCGGTTCCACAACCTTTGATTCACCAAACAGCAAGCCCGGCAGGTTCAAAAATAATAGTCATTTAATAGGGGTTTTAAGCATCAAACTAGGAGGATATAAGTGGATATAACTGGTAAATGATGGTTGATGATTAGTTCAGGGATTATACCAACCAATACAATTGATGACTATCATAATCCACGAACTGGGAAATCCACTATGATTCACCAAACAGGATTTGGTTTCATTTTGATGAAGAACATCATGATGGTGCCCCATTTTGGGTAAAACCAACTGTTGTGAACAAGCAAGCACCACGATGCAAACTTTGGCATCAAAATGATCAAAATGATCTCCAACTGATCTTGACTGCTCAGGGATAGCTCGTGCTCCGATGTCAAACCCAGTCTGGAGGAGGCTCTGCAAATGTGTTCAGGGACACTGTGATTGGCAAACTCTGACACTCTTGGATACTTTTGGATACTTTTGGAGTCTTGAGCTAATGTTTGACAGTTTTGTTATGTGATGAGTTGA
>Ga0126342_10006202_pt1 | contig 21143 bp, 22 predicted proteins | sample Cyp1metagenome_FD_92528 | JGI IMG/M metagenome (GOLD analysis project Ga0126342, IMG submission 92528) | Coral microbial communities from Lord Howe Island, Old Settlement Bay, Australia - Cyphastrea 1 metagenome | ecosystem: Host-associated > Invertebrates > Cnidaria > Coral ...
AATTGCACGGGACGCCATCATGGCTCAAGCGCATAGAGAAAAGGCTGCGTTGTGTGATTCCGCATGGCAACCATCGGCTACCAGTAACAAGGGTACTACCTAATTGAGATAACATCCAGAACACGGATCAAATTGTTCACATTATTGGACAATTTTAGATATACCATCTGGCTATTTAACATAGCCATGGAAAGATCCACCATTTTTAATAGGTAAACCCAGGTCAACCATCTATTTCTATGGGCCATCTATACCATGGCTATGTTAGTCATCACCAGAGTTTTTTTTCCCAAGATGTTCCCCTTTCGCCAGCGCCAGATCGAGGTCTTCGAGGAACGACAGAAGCGGCTGCTGTCGGAGGTCGCGGCGGAGCGCTCGGAGGGCGATCAGCGGGTGCAGCGGCTAAGGCAGGAGCTGCGGCGGATGGAGCAGGTGGGGATGGATGGGATGGATGGGGAAAGGATATGCCCTCTGGTTATGCCAAAATAGCTATTGAACATGGCCATTGAAATAGTGGATTTACCCATTGAACATGGTGATTTTCCATAGTTTTTTGTATGTTTACCAGAGGGTAGTTGGGATGTATAGTTTCTTACCTGTTTTGTGGGATGGGGGGTTAGGTGATAACGTGGGAGACGACATCAGGAATGCGGAGTTTATGATGGCTCATCCCAGTTGGAGCTGGAAAACATGATGATCGTTCACGGTAAAACATGGTAAATCCATATATTAGTTGATTGTATCTTGATGAAACAATGGAGGTAGAATGGCTATTTACCATACTTATGGGGATGCTTCAATTTGCCATGTTGATGAATCAAAACCAGTGAAGCAACAGCGTTTTTGGAGGTTTTTAAAAGCCATTTTACGCACCCATTTTGGGTTTTGAGACAAATCCATAGATAGCATATAATATAGAAAAACATATTGAACAACATGTATTACAACTTATATAATGTAATGGAATATCATATAGATATATAGGATAGTTTCCTAGACGATGGTTTTGACTACAGGTTGGGAATGGGGGATGAGAACCCACTTGGCATACTCCCCATATTTTTTGGGAAGTGAAAGGGGTGAGATGAGAGGCAGAAAGCAACGGGGCACACCAACCAGCTATATCCATCCATTTTCATTGTTTATTGGTAAAACTTCCATCATTGTTCATATTTATACCCCATTAGTACATAATATTATATATATATATTTATCAGGGTAAATTATAACGACCTCACTGCGACCTCACTGGAAATCATGGTTAATAAGGGAAATCATCCCCAAATGGCCTTAATTCAGCTTAGTGAAATATTACAATTTACCTAGATTTATTGATATCCACTAAACGTTCAGGTAGAAAATGGGAGGAGAGTTTTTTCGCCAGCAATTTTGCCAGGAATCCGATGAGCTCAGTGCCAATGCTCGCATTGAGAACCGCCGAAAGGACCAGCAGCTCAGTGAACTGGAGCGCCTTGGCAACGGCCCGTTTCCTACGAAGATGGCTGGGATAGTTGGTACATGTTGGTACCCTCTGGTAAACTAACATAGCTATGGAAAATCACAATTTTTAATGGGAAAATCCACTATAAATGGCCATTTTCAATAGCTATGTTAAATTACCAGAGGGTAAACATCATCAAATCACATCTTGGCAAATTTCATCACATATCAACTGACAATCCTAAAGTTGTTGAGTTGTTGGGCAGAGATCTTCAGTGGTTGGTTGTAGTTCCTTTCATCCATGGCTGGCCTTTAAAAAGCGCGAGTCACCTAGGAAGGAGCTGCGCTGCTCCCAACGGCAACTAGCAGCCAAGGACGCCCCTATCAAATGGGTAGACATTTCGGGTTGGTGAGTTGGTGATAACTATAATGTGGTTAAAACAATGCCATAAACCATCCATGACTGGGAATGGTTTGAATTTTAGATGAAATGATCCCAGGCCGACCGCAGAGTTTGTCATTTGTTTTGTTCTCCATTTTTTGGGCCCATGTGACACAGCAGATATAAACCACTTGTTCACCAGTTGCTGAAGGAAGTCTCCTGGCCACTGAATTTATCTTAGTTTTACCGTAAGCTTTGCAACTTGAAGATCTTGGAGCAATCCCTGCTTCCAGAGCCTTCAGAGTCCATCAGAGTCCCACCTGCCAAAGCCTCGACATTTAGAGCTTAGCCAGCACCAGGTCCCAACCCCCAACAGTGTCATGGCTGCCAGAGGAAGCGGAATTGGGCGACATGAAACATTTGCAAGAGGCACAGACTTGCAACTACTCTTGGGCTTCCGGGGAGCTGTTGGCCTGCTTTATGCGGCGTGTCACGGTTCTTGACGTGCACGAGTGAAAACTGTGAGACAAAGAAGTATAGAACAATTTGGGCGTGAAATTTTGTGAAAGAGCTGAAAGTGGATAGAAGACCACCAGGAAATGGATAGACTGATAGACTCAGATAGACTGATAGACTAATGGAAAATCATGGGAAATCACCATTGGAAAGTGACCAAATCGTCCATTGGAAAATGGCCATTGGCCAGGCCAAGCTGAGACGAGATGAGGCGAGCAGGGAGCAGAAGCGAGTTGGGCAAATGAGGGGTGATGTTCGCCCCGCGAAACACGGGAACAATTTGAAATGATATCGAAATGATCCATGTTTTTAATTTTTCCATACCCATAGGATCCATGTATGGTATATATATATACTAACATTTACCATCGATATACCCCCAATGTTAGTATATATACCATACATGGATCCTATGGGATATGATTTTGTTAAATAGTTTCAATCATAGTTTGGAATGTATCTGACTACTGACCGCAGGAGAAGCACGTTTCCCTTTCCACCAGGATTCCTCCCTGACAGGTGAGGATGAGTCAACTGGATGATGCTTAGACCAAACAGTTTCGACAGGTCCAGGTATCAACACCTTTGTGAAAAAGGACAGCAGTCGACCCAATGTAGTCTCCCATGTCGCAACTCGAAATTCTTGAAGAGTCGGTTTGTATAGTTCTATCGGATTCTATCGTTTGGTCATTTTTGTATTGCTTCAGGTTGTTCATGGTTGTATCAAAGTTGTATCTCCAGTTTTGAGGCTGTCCCTTGATATGATCTAAAGTCCTGCCACTATTTTCCATGGATTCCTACCCTGTTACCCTACTTCAAGTGTTGTTTTTCTTCCCCGACTTGTTGATGTCTACTTGTTTTTCGAGAGCTCGGTCGTGTTCCATTGAAAACCCCCGGCCCGGCATTCACCAAACTCATGGCCTCCATGGCCTCCATGGCCTCCATGGCCTCCATGGGCCCCGGCATTTCCATCAAGGAACGAGAAGAATTGCTACGAAGCGCAGAGTACATGTTGCGGCAACGGGAAGCCGACCTTGAAGGCCCCCTGTGCGATGCCATGTGCGGGGTATGCCCAATGTCATAAATTATTTAAGAATTGCAGTTCCGGGCGCAAATTATCAACTTCTGGGAAGTTGTATCATTTTGTATCATCTTTTTGGCCAGATGATCTTGTTTCAATTTCCGACTTGCCCAAGATTCATGTGGAGATGGCCCAATGAATTGGGAATTGATCAAAATGGGTACCCTCCAGCAAATTAACATAGACCCTGAAAATGACCAATTTTTAGTGGAAACTAATCTTCCAACCCCTATCTGCCAGGGTCTATGTTAATGATCAAAATGGGTATATGATTATTGTGGATACTCTGACGGCAAACATTTCCGGACATTTCTGACCAGAAAAATACCCCGAACATCCAAGCCTTTTTGCCACGTGTTTTTTTTTGACCTGAGTGGTCCGAGTTTCTCAGCCTTCTTGCATTTTCTCGATATGTTACTGTAAGAAATATTAGATACCCTCTGGTAAACTAACATAGCTATGGAAAATCACCATTTTCAATGGGTAATTCCACTATAAATGACCATTTTCAATAGCTATTTTGGCATAACCAGAGGGTACCTCCAAGTCACTTGAAACGTTCCCATACCTGGTCGTTCCGCCAAACAATCAGCACCCTTTACGCCTTACGCGTCTTCCAGGTGGCCGTGAGCACTGGTTCCGAGGCATCCTGGGCTAACGGACGGTGATGGTTTACGACGTCAGGTTGGATTGCCCCAATCCATCTGGTTATGACTCACAGTTTGCCATGGAAAGATCCACCATGCTATTAATAGGTAAACCCAGGTATACCATCTATAAATGGGCCATTTTCATCCATTTTCCATGGCTATGTTAGTCATAACCAGATGGTAATATTGGATCTTCATGAATGAGAACCCGATTTTGTTGTTGCACAGGAGAATCAACGGAGATTATTTTTTGTTCACAGTAAAGATGAACTCCGTACGATATGTTTGTCGTGGACCACGACAGATGAAGAGGTAACTGAATGCCGCTGCTCGTCCATGTCATATACGGCGTTTGCCGGTTATTGAATCGTTATCGAATCGTTTGAAAGATGATGTGAGGCTTCAAAAATAAATTGCTCAGTTTAATGCTCTCCAACTTCCATTTTCAAGGTCTTAAAATGTTTTAAGAATAGTTTGCCATATTCACATTCAACTCACGGCACTTGAAACTGCAACCCAGCTCCAAAAGCCGCTGTTGTTTGTTTCCAGGCACCTGGCCAGCCCAGAGCAAACAGCCAGCAGCAGGTGATGGCAAGGGCTGGCAGGATCTGGATAGCTAAAGGGGCCGAACGTCTTATTTCAGATGGTTTAAGTCAACATAAGTAGGTATAACGGTGTCACATGGTAGAATGATAGAAGCATATAATCATGTAGAAATATATAGAAATAACGTTTGTTACTTATTAATTTTTATTGGTGTTTAGAGATGTTTTGAAGTATGCAGCTACATATGCCTAGCACCTTAGCTGCGTCACATGATGCAGCTTCCCAAGCACCAAGAACTTAACGGTCAGAAAGCGCTGGGGTGAAGCCGATGGATCAAAGGAAAGTCTGATACGTTGGCGTTACAGGCAAGGCTGCCACTTCACCACCAGCTGTGTGCAGAACTCAGCTTGCTCAAACTGAATATAGCATTGGTATATGACCAATGAACCATTGGTTGGTGGTTTCAAAGGAGGTATACTTTTCATCCTGCATCTGAATGATGATTTCAAATGTTTGTTTTTTTGCAGTGGGCAGTTGTTGGCGGCTATGTTGTGACGGGGTTCTGCCTCACTGGCAGTCGGCCGTCCTGTTTTCCGCGGATGTAGCGGCAAGTCGAGCCACTGATTTTGGCTAGCAGCCCAATGCATAGGGCTTAGATTCCTAGATGATCTTATTAAGATGATTAATTGCCACCTTGGGGTATTCGCCATTTTGAGACAAGTTCATGTGTATACTCTTGACTGGTAATCTAAAGTGGCAGCGCTTCCAATTAACTCCTGATTTTGTGGGATGGGTGTCTCAAAAGCCAACCGAATGAGTGATGGATCACCGACAAATTGCAACCGATTTGTGCCTGACCTTTTTGACTTTGATCATAGCGCTAAGGTCAGATGAACAGCCTCCATCTCAGCTGGAACACGTGAATGTGATCCACAGCATTGTCCCTCAATATTAGATATTTTCCATTCTCATTGTTGGTGTATTTGGGATTTTGTACATATTTATCTATACGTATTTATAATTATATATATATAGTATCCCCAACGCCGCTGTTGGCGTTTTTCATTGCATATGATCAATTCAACATTATTATCCCTATGGTAACTCAGTCTTGTCAAGAATATGAACTTAGAGACACATATATTAAATATAAATATCAATATCACTATTATCTAGCTAAGTTCTTAGACTTATATAAGTTATATAAGAAAATAGATCTATATGGGATGGGTCAAAACCTATTACCATATCTGAGGGAATAAGCATTCATTAATCAGCTATCTTGGATGCCTAGTGTTGAGCCAGACATTGATCAATCTCAGCCTCTCCATCTGAGGCTCCAGAAATCAGATTCACCAGACGCCTCACCGCAGGTGTGATTGTCCCCCATATCGGGTGCCCCGTGCCCCAAAGGTAACGTACAGGATAGCAGGGATTATGTTCTGCATTTTTTTGAAAGGGGGTTCCTAGTCCTTTTTGCTCATTAAGAAGTTCCCCTCTCAGTGGTGGATTAGTGTTGTTCCCTGCTGTCAACCTTTCTGTTGGTGAAATCTGCCAAGTTTTGCTGATGAAATCTTCATTCATTTTTCCATATTTTTCCTGTGTCTGCCAGCGGCTCGCTCCGCTATGTTATGGTTTCTTTTCGCTGGTTTACCCTCTGGTAATGCTATCAATGGGAAAATACACCATAAATAGCCATTTTCAATAGCTTTTTGTATGTTTACCAGGCCGGGTAACCATTATGAAATCAGCCAAGTGGCCACAGCCGTGATTTGCCGCTTGGATCGCCAGGCCACCAAGGCCACCAAGGCAGACTTGGATCTGGTGGATCTGGTGGGGATCCTCAGTGTACCCAAAGTGCGCTTGTGGCTTTCGGATAAAACCATGATAGATTCTGATAGATATCTCAGATTCGTCAATTTGATGTAGCTATATGTAGCTAATGTGTGTCAAACCCAATGCCATAAACCTAGCATTTGGGGATGGTTTATACCACCCGTTTATGATGATTTTGGGGATGGTTCAGTATTGGGAGTCCGGGCCCAGGGAGCTTCCAAAGCCACCGTAGTGGATGCAGAGATTGAAGAGATGCTGGCCGCATCCATTGTCACCATGAAGCCGCAGGTTGATGGATGCTGAGGGTGGATGGAAACAACTCACTGAGTTTGTCAATTTACCCTCTGGTAAACTAACATAGCAATGGAAAATCACCATTTTTAATGGGAAAACTCACTACAAATGGCCATTTTCAATAGCTATGTTAAATTACCAGAGGGTAAACAACTTCCTTTTGTTTGGTCAAGATGGTGTGAATTAGCTTCAAAGTTGACATCCAGCAACTTCAACACAAATGGACAATCAGATACAACCACTATTTGTCAACCTGCAGAATTAGCATTAGACCACTCACTTGAAGTGGAGTTGGTTGGTCGCTGCTGAGTGTGGCTGTCAACCCACTGTTTGCTACTGCTACCATGGGCTAAATCTATTTACGGACGCTATTCATATGCTATTCATTTGCTGTAAATGACTGTAAATATAAACTTTATATATGAGAGAGAGCACATGTGAACATAGGATTCATTGTATACGGAACCTTTGGGAACCAACTAACCACTGGATACCACTGGCCTTTTTTCAAGGTGTGGCCGCCTGGGGATCTGACGGATCTGACGGACCTGACGCAGCGACGTGGAGAGGTTGAGCCACAACAGGACGAGAAAGGCAGGCTACTGTCGCGACGGTTATGGCAAAGAAAGTGCCTGTTCCTGATGCGGTGATCGTCCCAGTTGGCCAAGGGATAGTAACCATCCCCACAATTTGATACAATTTGTACATTCCCAGTTGGAAGGATTGCTCACTTTAGTTACTCTAGGTGCTCATTATTTATTTGGTGCTCTCCACGTTGGCGATCTACAAGACCCAAACAGGCTTGCTGGAATTGGTGCAGAAGAAGCGCCGCCAATTGAAGAAGCAACGCGCATCTCTTTTGGCATCTTGTCTGGAATTTCAAAGTGCATCAGCTGGAGTGCAGCAGGGCTGAATGGATGATGGGCATGATGGGGGTCTGCCAGGGTCTGCCCAGAATCATCCAATCCCCCGATCTAATTTTACCTTTCGGCAAAATCCATGGTTTTGATGACCTCCATGCATCGACCTCCCAAGGTCGAATTGGAGCGCTGGCGTCGGCGTCTCGGGACTTGTGGAACCTTGTGGAACCAACTTGGATGATGAGAAGTTCCATAACTGGGCAGCTTGCCAGCTACTGTACACTTCTACCCATCGGGCACTTGATCACTTGATCACCAAGCTGGTGGAACGCTTAGGCACCGATGTGGCGCAAGGAAGGTCACCGGTGACTGAAAAAAGCGTCCTGGACGGGGGAAATGGTCATCGACTTTGGGCATGGAGATGGGTCTCGGGTCACGGACGGTCACAGACTCACAGATGCTTAAGTTTTAAGATGTTTTAAGTTTTAAGCATGTTTGAATATCATCAAGGCTCCATAAGAATCCATGCCATCCATTCACCCAGCAGTTCATGGTATGTTCATGGTATGTTCACGGTCAGGAGCAGCGTTTGAGCATGGTGATTGACGGCCTGCGAGAGACCAAAGTTGTGGAACGTACGTGCGGAGCCGCAAAGCTGCGGGATAGGGAGATAGGGACAGGCGGATGGATGCCACGATAAAGAGACTTAACTTTGTGAACTGGTGATTGCACATGATTGCACCATGTTTCTCAGTGTTCATTTGGTTATATGATGTTATATGGTTCTAGTTCTATATATTATAGTTTCACAGTATATTAGTGAACTCTTATTTTATATGTTTGCCTTGTCTCAAAGTGAGCTGGAGGTTTATGACACACACACACATGAAGTCTCTGGGAGGTTGCTGACCCTTCACTGTTCTGGCAAAGAGGTGCGGCTGCAGCTTATGGAATCTGAAAAATTGATGTGCCATGACACGGTTGACCGTGCAAAGTACTTAAGAAGACAGGAATTGACTTGACGAGTGCATAGTGGTATATAGTGACTAATATAGTTGTATCAGTATCAGCATAATGTAAAGATTATAGTGTAGTACCTTCATATACCCTCTGGTAAACTAACATAGCCATGGAAAATCACCTTTTTTAATGGGAAAATCTACTATAAATGGTGATTTTCAATAGCTATGTTAGTTTACCAGAGGGTATCATGCACTTTTATGGACTGCACAGTCAAGATTTACAGCCCCGGAAAAATCCAGCGACCCAGGTGGCCTCAAATTTCGACTTTGCACCTTCCTTGCGCGAGGCGCGTTTTTCTGGGCCGCCATCAACAATTCCCATGGAATGATTGTTAGTTCCTGCTCATTTATGATCATTTATGGCAAATTTATGGATGTTTGAGGTAATATTGGGGATATTTAGGGATGGTTCATTTCTGGCTATAGTATAATTATAGTTATTTATTAGTTGTAAGCATTGAATGGCATGTTCATTCATGATGGCCCGCGGATGGGATCCTAGCTGCTCGCGGCGCCAGGTCGATCCTTATGAGCCGTCCAGTCCCAGGCTGGGCCCATGAAAGTAAGCACACCGGTTGAGGGAACATCTGCAACCCATGGGAAATCCCTGGGTTTGAAAATGGGGGATACTGCAACTAGCAGCCCGTTTAATAAGGAAAATATAGGAAAATGAATTGAACATGATGATAATCCATTGGAATTTTGAGTAGCTTATTTTCAGACAAACCCATATAGAAATTTCCCTGAGATCAACCCACCCATCGCCCAGGGACCCCATCCGGGCAGAAGCGGTACAGAGCTCAGTGAAAGTACAGAATCCTTCGTCGTCGAAAAAACATAGGTGGGGTAGCTACAAGATGCTAGAAGCAGGCTGTTATGCTGTTTTCCAGTATATCCCACAGCAAGGATTCCTAATGTTTATTGATGTTATCATGTTGATGCTGTTCACTACAGGGGTCAATTGGAGTTTACGTTGTGTCATGTGCTAGCCGCTACCTAAAGGATGGCAGGAGTGTGAAACGCGAGTTTGGTCCTGCGGTGACAACGTGCATCCTCAAATTGCACAGATTGCAATCGTGCCGATTATAAAAACGTTCTATACATGTTCGAAATATTGTGATATCAAATATAATGTGGGTAATGGTGAACTGTTTGATATATGATAAATAGTTTTTACTTATGATTGATATAAATGTTCATAGATGTTGTTTCACTCGCCCTTTGCTTGGCTGAACTCTTCGAGAAGGCGATGGAGAGAGAGAGAGAGATCTGGGTGAATTATAGTGACCTCGGAATCATGGTTAGGATTCAGGGAATCATCCGCAAATAGCCGAACATTTCAGATTAGTGAAATATTCTAATTTGCCCAGAAAATATCGATATGGAACAATCGTGTATACATATAATAATGAATACAAAGTGTACTACACATATTATATAGATCGAGATGTATTTATGTATATATATACATATGTATATGTATGTGTATGTATATATATATATATGTTTTTTTTTGTTGCCCAGATAGACGTTGCTATGGGCCTCTCTACCTCCCAGGCCGCCCGTGGCTTGTTGGACAAATGGCGCTTGCAGCGACTGAGCATCACAGGCAGCCAATGCTGGGTACCCTCCAGTAAATTAAGATAGACCCCGGCAGATAGGTTTGGAAGATTAGTTCCAACTGGTTCAATGTCTATGTTAATTTACCAGAGTGTAAGTAGATGTAAGTAGGTGTATATATATATATGGACTATCCTTATCATTGTGTTTTTGTGTAATGATATAATGCTAATGTACATTTTGGAATAGTAATGTCAGCCCCACAGCACAATTTCCTGGTTGATTGATTTGGGCAATTCACAAAAGCAGTATAGTATCGCTGGAATTGAATTAATGAGCCAGAGGTTGTGACCAAAATGAGAGCCTATATACTTGACATATCTATATATAAAGGATTACAATTGGCACAACGGGTGAAAAAATGTGACGAGAGTTATATGGCTAACAACAGTAGGTAACAAAGATGAGCATCTTGACATCGTAAAATATAGTGATGTTGGCCACAACTATAGATGTATGGTCAGCACTGCCGGAGGTGGTAAACAAATTCTGAATTCCAATCGGGCAAAGGTATCAAAAGCGACAAGACATATCAAGACATGAAGATGACATGACATAAGATCACCAAGAACAACATGAGGAGTGGCCAATGGGAGCCAGCGGTCCATGATGCATGCTCAAGATCCTGGTGTTGCGGTTGTGGTTTTGTGTGATCCATGCTGCTAAACCCCCGTGAATACTCATCTGTTCGACAACATAATTAGCGAAAGTATATTGATGATAAAATAAACTAATATAAAGTATTGTAGAGGTTTATTATGGGTTACCCATGCACAGAGAATTTCGACGGAATACAATATATGTATATATAAACATATACAAATATATATATATAAACATATAAAACTTATATGACCTTCCCATCAACCATTTTTTTAACCATTCAGAACCATGGCCGGGCCAGCTGAGCCTCGCCTGGCTATGCCTCGCACAAAAGGTAGCAGTGGTGCTTTCTCGGCCCGCAGCTCCAGGTGCGGTCAGACAGTTGCATGGTGTTTTCTGTTAGCCGTGGAAAATGGCCCATTTATAGATGATTTTCCCATTAAAACCTCCATTCATAAGGGATTTTCCATGGCTATGTTAAATAACAAGAGGGTAGCAGAAAACTAAACCGATATTTCTTGATGTTTTTGCCAGCTGTGCCCCTTCAGTTCTACCGTGCCGCTGGCAAGTTCCAGACTTCGAGGCTTGGTGGCGACGGTTGAAGTCGGGGACCATCAACAGTAACCCTTCCAGATCTGAAGATAGAGGGTGTCTCTTTAGGCTGGTAAGTTTTGGGGGTCAGGGTTGGAATAGTGTGGAATAGTTTTGGATCATGATCTTATTAAGTAAGAGTTTCAATTGATTTCAATTTACTTTTAGTTGGTTTTAAATTACTTTCAATTGATTCTTCTTTTAAACCGTCAAGAAATCAATTGATATGAAAGGATTTAAGTTTATTTCAATTGATTTTCCTTTTAAACTGGTTTTCCTTTTAAATTTTAAACCTTCAAGAAATCAATTGATAAGAAACGATTTCAATCGATTTCAATTGATGTTAATTTACGTTCAATTGATTTTCCTTCTCAACTTTCAAGACACCAATTGATAAGAACGGATTTTAACTGATGTCAAGTGATTTCAATTTACAGTACTTTAAACTGATTTTCCTTTTAAACCTTCCAGAAATCCATTGAGAACAAATGATTTTAACTGATTTCAATTTACTTTCGGTTGATTTTTCTCTTCAACCTTCCAAGAAATCAATTGAAAAGATAGGATTCCAGTTCCAGATGAAAGCTAAGTAAGTTACTTCAGCTTTACCAAAGAAAGGGACACAGGATTTTATGAATAAAAACACCCAAGATGAAGTAGGGCACAATACCGACCCCCCAAAACAAACATACTATTGAAGATTTGAGTTGCTCATGAGCTACCCCCCTTGAAAAATTGTTTGGATGCTGTTTTATCCTTTGACACTTGCATTTTAATAAGGACACAGGGCGAAAATTGATAAAACATTGTTTTTATTGGACCAACAAAAGATTTAAAAGCTCATACTGAAATGGTATTTATCATCGCTGACAAACCATGTTTTAACAAAGTGAAATAGTTCTGTACAGATCTGAAAAACAACCGAAAACAACATTATCAACTCACAGGGCCTCAAAAAAAATCAGAAAACATGACACATACCGACCCATTGCACTAATCAGGAGCCACCATTAAACATCATTGGGCTTTTCACCATCCAACATGGGGATATACGGATATACGTGTTATTATTATTGTGGGTATATATAATAATTAACCAATGATGATCCGGTGAATTTGGTCTGTGTTGGCAATATAGTTGGGCTTTTAAGGATGTCCAAGATTGGGATGTAATGGGTACATAACCAATAAATCCAATAATGCTGTGACACTGGTTGTTCCACACATAGTTCCTTGAGTTGAAAATCATATTTGGGGTGATGATCCCCCATGACTATAGCATATTTTCAGAAGGCTTCAACCCACCAGCCAGCAGAGTCACGATGAGATTGTAGATTCTGGAAGGCCCCAGAGGTATGGTGGAGTCACTGCAGTGGTTTAACCTTTGGAAACACCTCTTGGATCAAAGACTTGGAGGATCATCCGATCCACTTATTTGGCCATATATGTTATATAACTGTTGTACTACTTTTATATTATATAACATATACGGTGATATTAACATATATACATATATTAATATACATACATGTATATGTACACAGATATATATATATATATATTGCATAATGTACAACCCACTATACCCGATTGTATCCCAGTATGTTCCGTCATACGATATCACATGATATTTGTTCTTGGGGTGACTTCATGGTGTGCACTTGATAATCCAGTCGAGGAAGAGCACCGTATTCGGCCCGTGGGACCTTGACGAGGACCGATTGGGCGAGGAATGTGCAGAAGAGGGATCGTAGGGTTACAGTTATATGATATGTCATCATCATTACCACGATCATGTTTATCATTCTCATCATTCACCAAAGCATCATCATATTGTACGCCTTATTATTTGTTTTAAACTTAGAAATCCTCTCCCCTTTTGCATGTTACTTTTTGGATGACATCATCAAGACACCTCAAAAGACCACCAGGGAAATCCGATTCTTTTCATCCATCGGATCCATCGCAGTATGTGTCCAGCCTTTATTTTCCCGAAATGAGATGAAATTGGTATATATATATATATAGCATTTATATACATATATTATTATATATACATATGCATATATATATAGGAGTTATTGCGTCTTCACGATTGTTGCCCCGTTTGCTTGGGACTGTCCACCTTGGGGACTATCCACCTCAACTCACTGTAGGGACGGACACCCAGGTTGAATGTGCTATATAAGTGGGAGAGCATGCCCAATTTTCAAGCTAATTCTCATATGTTTTGATTATTTTGATGAGTTGTAGATTTTTTTGGGTGAGCATATTTGATATATAATTAATATACTGCACGTTCACTCTTGTACTAGTTTTTCGCTTTATGCTTAACCAGGCAATCGAGAACACCCATGTTCAATAGTTTGGCGATTTTTTTGCAAAGTAGGCAATGCTTTAGTCTTTCTTAGAAAGATTCTTGGCCTAGTATTGGAAACCTCCAAAACTATAGAGCAGTTCTTCTTTTCACCAGGGCATTCGGTGTGCTGGGTTGACACCAAGACATACCAAGACCATTCAGCAGGGTGGGTCGCCCGTGCTGGTCACCCACTAGGAGTTCTTTACGTTGAGATCTATGCAGGATCGGGGCTGCAGTTGGGTGAAACAAATAAATAGATTTCCTGTATACGATATCTATTCAATGGGAATTTCAGGATCCTAAAATGGAGGTACTGTACCATATAAGGCCATATTTTGTGGTGATATTCACTTACATAGGCCTTATATAGGCCTTATAATGGTAGGTACCTCCATTTTAGGATCCTGAAATTCCCATTGATGTATACGATATCTATAGTAATTATGATAATCAAAGCAATTGGAAACCAAAAAAATAAAGACACGATAGATCACAATAGTATACAGTGGCCTTCAGTCTGTGACTGAACGCTCGGAGAGGGCGATGGAGAGAGAGTCAATAGTGACGAACATAGGTTTCCATATGTCTCCATCGCAATGACAGCTTCCGAGGGGATGTTGTGTTGCCAACCTGACCTTACCAACCGCAGTTGTTCTTGAACGCCAGCATTGTCTCACTCAACAAACCCGTGTGTTTGGATACTAGAGCATTCCAAGGTCAACTTAAGAATGCCCCATCGATACATTCCTTCAATGCCGGACTGTGGTTTGCACATGTTTGCACCAAATTCTACCAGTTGTGGCACGTTGGTAGCTGATACTTCCTTTTCTGTCTTGGAAAGCTCACTGGTCACCTTCCTGCGACATGCACCTGCCAGGTTGAAGCTGTACGTTGCTGTGTGATTAATGATGAAAATCGGTTGCGTCCAAAGGAACTACCGGAAGTGCATGAAATCCAAATCGTTTAAGTCCCCGGAGTGTGCCTCGTGCCACTTGACATCTGCCATGTTTTGGAGACAATCTTGAGACATACCCAGGGACTGGGTTCAAGCCATGGCACATTGTAACAATTCAAGGTAGTGGTGTGCACCAAAAATCCTGGAATCCATGGCCGTGAACCCCAATGCACGTTATTTGACTCGTACGTCGTAAAGAGACCAGTCTCAAGTGGCCCTAGCCTTCAGTGATTCTCAGCATGATATTCTCAGATTTCTTTTTTTTTTTTAACTTTGATTGAGAAGTTGGATCATATTCATAGTTTCTTCGTTGGAAGACTCTGGTTTGGTTTGCCGGATATCCATTGACTAATTATGGCTTCCATGGTTCTTGGTGAGCTAGCAAACTCACCACGTCGCTGAAGATCATGGTTAGTAGGGGGACTCTTTCGAAATGACATTCTTCATAGAATTGGATGATGGGAAAATTTACAGGAAAGCCCTATATTTGATGGTAAAAACCATGGTTTCCTGTGGATTTTCCCTTTAGCCAATCCATTAACACTTGGTTCTAAAGAAATACCAATGGGGTTGGCATTTGCTTCTGGCCTCTTTCCAACACGTTGGTGCATCGAAGACTTTGGACTCGTGTCCGTCAGAAGAGCGCTGCGCTGTTTGAGGTGCCACCCCAACAACTGGGCATAGCACATGAGCTACCAGAGTCATATTATCATCATATTTTCACCATATTTTCATCATATTATCATATTCTACAATAATAATAATCATCATCATCATCATCATCATCATGATCATCATCATTATCACATATATAAATATATACATACAACATAAATTACAGCATCATATGCTATATCATTGATATTGTATCATATATTTATCTCACATTTTTTGTGGTAATTGACGAAGAGAGACTCGGGGATGTTCCTTAGCCACCGAGGCCCACGGCAGAGACCCAGCAGTACCAAGAGGTGGCAGCAGAAGTGGTTCAGGTGCCACGGGGGGATGTTTGTTCAGCCCAGTAAGTAATGGTGGAACAAATGGTGAAAAACATGGTGAAACAAGGGTGGATAATAATTGTGGTATAATGGTCAATGATGCTATAAACCACAATGGTTTGCCAATGATTAATTGTGAAATAATGGTTATAATGACAATCATGAACGGTGAATATTTAATGGTTATGTAATAATGATTAATTAAACATGTGGTAAGTCCAACAATAAAAACAACCTACATCAACCTACCATTTGGGCATGGCTTTAACTCAACCCATAAAAGACAATCTCATGGTGATTTTGTCCCCGATGCCTGATGACTCATGCAGTGGTGGTGAAATCATTTGAGCTCGACCTCATAGCAATGTGACTTCAGGATGACCAGTTGTCATTTGGGGCACAGCCAACTAGTGCATGGACCCATCAAAGCAGCTGTTTTGGGATGGTACTCCAGACAATATCGGAAACACGTCATTTCTGTGGCCCCAAATATGTGATGTCATCAATGTCACCCCCTACTATACAGCATGATTTCTGAGGCGAGCTATTTCATTTTGGGAAGGGATTAGCACTTTTTGCACTCGTCAATGGCAAGGTGTAGCCCGACCCGGCCATCTTTCGCTGTGAACATATCCCAAAAGACGTGCCATTTGTGGATGCTGAGCCAAGGCCAGAGATGTGCGGAGCTGGATTTTGCCACCGTTTGAAGGGAAAAACAACCGTCACTGGTGGCGGAAGCCCAGAGACGCCACAACTGGATCCCAGATGCTGTGGGTGTGTCAAGGTGTCTGAACATGGGGTGTACCTCCAGCTGGCTATATGTTTATATTGAAAATCATGCAAGATCTTGATGAACCATTCAATTTTCAGACACACCCATGTCTGGACTTACCCCGAACATGGGCGAACTGTCAATATATGATATACATGAAGCATATGGGGATGGTGAACTCCATATGAGTCCAAGAGTATCCCTTGCAGAATTGCTGCCTACACAAATTCTATAAGAGCCAAGGGTATTGTCATTGGCGCTGTGAACCCCTTTGTGCGCGAATTTCCATGAGGAGGCGCTTGCACAGATTGGCGCTTTGGGAAACTCTCGGCAGCAACAGGCCATATATCACCACCAGTTCCGTTGGTTCTTCCAAGGATGATGACCCTGAATTGATGAGTGGCTCAACATGGCTCAACCGGCTGCCTACCAATCCTACCATCAATTGCTCGGGCCGCAGCCGATCAGCTTCACTTTAATTGATGTGACTGGGAGATTTGGCAACTGGCCAAGGCTAAAGGAACCACAAGAGGACAACAGATTCTGTAAACCTACTGCTCATTGCTAGGGTATTTCTTTTTGGGTGGAACAGGCGGCAAAACCGGCAAACAACAAGAGAACAGCAGAAAGATCGGTTTTTCCCATGTTTTTCCTTTCAGCTAAGCCAAGCCACAGTTGACCGCAAGCACCGGCCCCACGTTTTTCCACAGATGCATCGGTGAGTGCAGGGCTTGTGGAAACATCGAGTATTGTGAAATCAGGCCGTGGGTGTTGAGGTGGAGCGTGGTTTTTCAACGTGTTTAATTCCTTATTGTCAATGTATGTCAACGTCTTTGTTGAGTATGAACAGTATACCTAATGATTCATCACTGTTTTAGCATTTACGAAACTTATTATGTTTATGTTTAATCAGTTTTTACCAATTCCTGATGTTTTTATAATTTTCTTAATTAATACCATTTGGTTATTTGTTACATAGCCATGGAAAATCCCCATGCTATTAATAGGTAAACCATCTATTTCTATGGGCCATTTTCTATGGCTATGTAACAAATTACCAGAGGGTAAACGAAGTTCCTAAAATGTGTCGAGAAAGCCCAGGCGCCATGATCCGGCCAGATTGCCTGGTGGCCTTGAGCGCCCTACATCCGGATCCCTCAGCCAAGGTGATGCAGGCTGAGGGGCTCCCAGGAATTGGGATTATACCCTCTGGTAATTTGTTACATAGCTATTGAAAATGGCCATAGAAATAGTGAGTTTTCCCATTAAAAATGGTGATGTTCCATAGTTATGTTAGTTTACCAGAGGGTAATATGTATTATAGTTAAATATATATGTATATATATATCAATGGATTGGTTTAAGGGAAAATTTACTGGTTTAAGCCCCATATTTAATGGGGAAATCCATGGTTTCCTGTAGATTTTCCCTTAAACCAATCCAATGAATATAGCATTATTTACCCATGTAATTATATGATATTGAGATAATTGGGACAACTATTATAATATCGTCAGATATCCTTAATAAGTATATGATATATCTATAAGTATGATAATTACATCTAATTATGTATAATTATGTAATTTTATTATATGTAATTATATGTAATTATGTCCAATCTTATGTACAATTATACCAATGACTGAACAATATACTGTATTATGATATGAGGGTAATTATGATATATTCTGGTACTTATGACTGACAATAGGCCATCAGAAGCCCATGATATGCAGGGGGTGAACCAACTGGCGAGAGCTAGGTCAACTGTGGTGAAACAGCAGCTGACTGCAGCTGACCATTGATTGTTGGATTATTGGGGAGTCGCCGGCAATTGCTCTTGAGTTTGCTTGCGGAAGGTGCTTCACAACCACTTCTTTGAGCATGTTTTGAACTATTGATCTTGCATTCTCTATGACTCTATGGCGTGCAATTGTTGCCTTACTGGTTTGAACTACGGATAAAGTGTCACGAGTCACAACTGTTCAGAGTCACAACTGTAACTGTTCATGTCCAGTCGCAAACTGCAAACCATCCTATATTGCAAATGATTATTTATATGTATGATATACTGGAAATGATACATATGAAATAGAACACGCATAAATTTATTTATTGACACATATTTACATATACAATCATATAATCATAATCACAATTAATCACATACGTAGTGTAACATTACATGCAGAATATAGGCTGTGAGGCTTATTTGCCACTGGGATGCTCCCAGCGCGACTTTCCATGGCAGGCCTTGTCCGTGTCCTCGTTGTATAGCGTGGCCTGGGGCTAAGGGGCCGAGGGTGAGCACACACCGAAAGTTGATGGGTTACTATATATCTAATACATTCTAATACTATGTACTATGTTATTTGGATTTATTTGGTACTTTACAATACTTTATGACTGATGACTTTATGATTCTTTATGATTATGAATTCTTCTGTGGCGGGGCCTTTTCTGGCTTTTTTTTATGCAAAAGGGGCCGCTTTCACGAAAGCTCCAAATGTTTCCCCCGAAGCTCGGCCCCGAAAAGAGAGGCTGATGGTTTCACGGAGGATGAGCAGCAAGCCATTCGCGATTTCAGGCGACATACCCCCTGGTAAACTAACATAGCCATTGAAAATGGCCATAGAAATAGTGAGTTTTCCCATTAAAAATGGGGATTTTCCATAGTTATGTTAGTTTATCAGATGGTAATGTTTGGAACTGGGAATCCACAGGAATCCCAGGAGCACTACATGAGCACTACGTATTCACATGAATTTTCACTGTCTCAGTCTGGGGCCCTGGCAAGTAAGACTGGGCACTGCAACACCAAAGTTGTTTAGGTGTCCACGCTTCCCCAAATGTGGCATTTTCTGAAAGATGTTTGCAGATGCGAGCTCGCAAAGCATCGCAAAGCTGTGCCAGACAGGAGCGAAAAGAAAAGAATGGCGTGTTTTTTTTGTTAGGTGAGTTTGATCTAGTTTGAAGATGTTTTGAATTATCATCTTATGAGGTTACTCGGTGGTTTCAACGATGTGGCCGCCATTTTGGGTCTCTTGGTTGAGATGAAGCCCAGTCGTGTTCGGTTGTGTGCGAGATTGTAGTGTTGGAGATGCGGGAAAGATTTCGTCATGAATACATGTTGAAATGGTCGTTACCATCTGATGTTTGTTGCTTCCAAATATTTGTTTTTATCACCATGAACTATAGGGACATACCATAAAACCAGCAGTTCAATAATATGAGCAACCGATTGCCATAAACCTATACCATTTAGGAATGATTGCTACCAGCCATTTGTAGTGATTTTGGGGGTGATGTATTGGTTTAGAACGTTACCATAGTTATTTCAAACAACTTAGCTGGTCCCTTGGTCAGGGCAGCTGCTCGGTCTTGCTATGCCAAACTGGGCCGCTGGGTCGCAGAACGGCACGGCGAAGCTGGCGGGGGATTGGGCAAGTTCAGATGTTTGGGAAGAGATGTGTCTTATATAGGGGATGAAATAAGATGAGAACATTGAGAACTTCGGCACTTCTGAACTACATGAGTTGGTGAGTGCCAGCCCCATGTCTTTCCAGCCTCTTTGATCGATCGAGCGGTGCCTTGAAAAAGCATGATCTAAAAATATCTTAAAATATCTTAAATCACATGACCAGATAGAAAAAACCAGCCGCTATAGCCATCAAACCCTTGCTGTTTTAATGGTGTGAAGTGCTCTTCTTTTCTGTTGGGCGGGGACAGCTGAACCGCTGGGGATGCCATGGCCATGCGATCCATCGCTATGGCGCGACGCTGGCGCCCCGCGGTCGTGATGGAATTTGGGCTGCGCCGCTGGGGCAAATGCGGCAAAGTTTTGTGATAGTTGGTGAGTTTGCCAGTTTCATTGGGTTGCATATATATATATATAGTAAGTACATGTATTTACATTCCATAGTTTTGAAGCTTTACCCATCTTTCCCCATAAAATGCAGCATCATTATGGGCTTCTTTATAAACTGGGGAAATGGACGACTGGAACCAGCAAGGGCAAGAGAAACAGGTCTTGTTTGGCAGGTATATCAATCATATTATTGTTATATATATACATTATATAAATATAAATTGCTTTTGTACATGAAAAGATGTGTGCCAAACATGGCTTGACCACACGTGCTTCGAGGCTCCTTCCTTCGCGTACAGCGTGGAAGGCTGCCCTTGCTGCGCTGCGCTGCTTCCGCGGCCCAGGCGCAGCCTGCGGAGCTGCGGTGCGGGGAGGATGGGGATGTGGCCTCCAAAAATGGCACAATCTCCCCAATTAACGAAGACCCTGAAAATCCATGAAATTCACCACTTTTTTGGGAAGTAATCTGATGTAATCTGTAATAAAATCACATCTCCGCAAACATCAACTATCCTTTGCAAATGGGCCTCTAATTCATGAATACACCCAATAGTAAAGCATGTTTTCGTTTGCGGGTATTTAAGAAGAGGGGTGACCATAGGTGACCATGTGACCTCAGGTGGAGAGAGCTAGATTATTTATCACGAAAGGTAGCGTCAGCTACCTGAGTTCTCCGTGCTTCAGCACAAGCTTAGGGGGTATTGGGGGGCCAGCCCACGGAATTCAAGGAATTCTCGCCGTTATGTA
>Ga0126342_10006203_pt1 | contig 21140 bp, 20 predicted proteins | sample Cyp1metagenome_FD_92528 | JGI IMG/M metagenome (GOLD analysis project Ga0126342, IMG submission 92528) | Coral microbial communities from Lord Howe Island, Old Settlement Bay, Australia - Cyphastrea 1 metagenome | ecosystem: Host-associated > Invertebrates > Cnidaria > Coral ...
ATATATAATATATAATATATAATATATAATATATAATATACAATATACAATATACAATATATAATATATAATATATAATATACAATATACAATATATAATATATATAATATATTATAATATATAATATATAATATTTAATATTTAATATTCAATATATATAATATATATATATATATATAATATATATATATATATATTACAGGAGAAAGGAAAGGATCAGCATCTTCAACTGCTCAATATGATGCAACGATGTGCAATCTCCTGGGAACATGTATGAATTTTGAGTGGCCCATCAGCACCGACATATGTTTCACATATCAGACCTACTTGGCACCGCCGTAACCAAGGCACATGTCAAGCTTCATCGCTGGCTGGTCTGGAGACCTCAGCCAAATTCGTGATTCCACATGATTTCGCCCCATGGCCCGTCTTGGGCCCCCACTGCATTGACAGAAGCGAGACACACAATGGAGTGCCTGACCAAGTCTCAAGAACAAAACAATCAAAATGTTGTACAATGGCTGAACGTGGCTTTTGAACAAGTGTCAAACATGATGAACAACATGTTCAGATTCAACAGGAGTCAGAAAGTCATGAAATGTCATGAAATGTCATGAAATATCATGAATAGCATATTTAGATGATTCCAGAAGCTTTCAGCGCAAACTACCTACACATGAACACTGGCCAAACTTGCAATCTACAGTAGGTCTGTGAATGCAGGACGTGATGTGCCGCAGCAAGCCTTTGCGCTTTGCAGGAAGCGCCCTCAGAAGTAGCTGCAGTCACCACTACAGAAGACGAGCGCGATTGGCTATTAATTTCTACAGTTCTTTTCAATGCACTTACTGCACTGAAGTTACAGTAAGCGTTTCCACCCTGACAAAAAGCATTTGAGAATAACTGGAAGCATGCATACAACTTTGAAGTCATTGAAAGAGAATGAACGAGATCTCTTTTGCATCATTTTTTTGCATCCCTCAAGCAGCAAGACATGACGAGACCGGCTCCAGTCGGGATTCCGCCCTGTGCGTTCCATGCAAACATGAAACTCTTCCACCAAAGGAGTCGGTTGAGGCATTGTGGTCGGCTGGTGCAAATCTTTAACCTTTGGCAAAGTTGTGGACACAGGCATCTTCAGTGTCACGAGGCCGATACATGGCCTTCCTCTGCGAATCTCCATTGAAATATGTCCACACAATAATCTCCAAGTACGGCGTCATTGGTAATCTTATGTAATCAACAAACATATCAATCATATCATGTGCGCGTATCACATCTTTCATGCTGACTGCAACTGTCCTTGACATATTTGGCATGTAGCGACCATCAAAATCACTGCTTATGACTTTTTAGGCCAAGCAACAGACTCGGCTGCATGATCCAACGGAATCTCAGGTGGAGGCTCCTGGGTCAGCCGCTTCCACAAACAAAAAACATACTAATACATAAATGTTTAATTGTATATATATATGTGTGTATAGAATATATACTATTATGATCTATTATGCATTTATGTATATTTATGTGACATATGCCCAATATTACTCAATGCTAGACATCATCAAGGACGTCGCATTCTAATGTCATCCGCTGTCTGATTCTTCTGCTGGTGTCCACCCAGCCCTGCCAGGTCCTCTTGTAGCATCTTTGGCTGCGGCACTTCCTTGGCATCTTCGAGTTGGGCTTCCAGTGGCCTCTCCGCGAGACTTTGCGCTGCCACGTCTTCCCCAGTGGAATCGACATCCAAAGATTCTGCCAGTTCTGCCAGTTCTCCCATTGTGGTTTGGCCCTGTTCTGCGTGTTCCAAGTGACCTGAGCATTTTGGCAAAGGCATGGCGCAAACGGCGCAAACGAACAAATCTATACAATTCTGCAGGATCTAGCAGGACCGTCTTGGCATCCAACAAGAAGACAAATACCAAAGAAAAACTTATGGAATTGATCAGCCAAGGGTGCTGTCTCTGGGGGAGACAAGTTTGTCTTCCCTGCCATTTTCATTCTTTGGCTGTAAAATCGGGGTCGTCTCCTGAAGGGGTGCAAGCGGTGGAAAAAACGCAAATGAGATAGGCAAGAAGTGCCGGCCGCAACATTTCTAGATGTGTTATTACCAAGCTATTGACAGGGGTGCGGCCATGGAGGAAATGCCGCTGGTTGCTCTCCACCTCAATCCTGTCATCATTGGTGTTCTGCTCCGCTGCGGCTAGGCCTCGGCGACTCGACAACGTGGGTTTCCAAAAATATCGGAGCGGTTGCAAACATTGATAAAGACAAGACAAACACATTCCAAAACACACACAGACACACATTCACACCATTTGAATTTCTGCACATATATATATGTAATATGTAGGCCATAACCTTTACTTTAATTTTGAATATAGCATATATATAATATATACGGATAAGGAATATTAAAAAGATAAAATGATAAAACATAACTGAACGCATTCGATATAAATATGTGGTTGGCATATCTTGGGTGCCTTTGCCAAGGCACGTTCCTCCAAACGTCGTAGCTGAGTTTTCAAGTCAGCGTTTTCCTCCTCGAGGATCTGCAACCTGCACTCAGGGGACTTCCTCGAGAAAAAACATATGAAAGCGTGGAAGGCAAGTGAAAGTAACACGGAAAAAAAAGGAAAGCTCTCTATATCTATATATATATTAAGGAAAAAACATACATTAGGACATTAAATGGACATTAATTAACATACTGTGCCTGTTCTTCGTGGTGGCATCTTCTTGCGCTTCTCCACTTATATTATCTTATGTTCTAACAGTTACATATCATATCTGATATTATATATATAGTACAATCTGGAAGTGTGTGCTGCATCGATCAAGGACACTGGTTGCGCCTGCTTCGCGGTGGGGTCGACAAGCTTTGGCCGTCGTGGTCCAAGACGAGCACGTTACGCAACACAAGATCCTGCAACCATGCAAAAGTGAGTTGGAGAATGCTAGGATCAGGTTGTCGGGAATTGGGATAATGATGGATAATGATAGAGGAGTTGCGGTTGCATGTTTTTATATAAGTGGACAGGCATGCTGCGAGTGCCTCACTCCACCGGTCCAAGATTACACAACCTCATAGCAGTTAAATGATGTTAGATGCATGTGGTTGCGACGTCCTCGACATTTCCGACCACTGTCGCAATCACGTCTTTGTCCTTGATTCCATGCGCTTTTGGCTGAGCAACATTACGCTTGGTTGCGAACTGAAGTGAATCGTGTACCGTATCCTGAATCCTGTTCATTCCAACTGAAGAAATCTAAACAGCAACAAACATCAACAAACATTTTAGTTTTAAGCTTGAGAAAACATCATGGATAAAGCCAAGTTGAAAGCAGGGAAACGAAACAAACATAAACAAACCATAAAAAACAACAACAACACATCTCATCTCAACAACATATCTCAACTGCACTGCAGGGCTGGCATCATTCAGTTGAAGAAAGGCAGGCTGGTCCACTCCAATTTCACTTGCACGTGTCAGGATCACCGGATTGAAAGATATCCTCAGACAGAGTGGACTTGAGTGATGGATTTTCAATCAGCTCAGCTTACAAGCGTCAAGCGTGCACACACACACACCCTTAACATCCCTAAACTGTCAATCTTCGTTCAAATGCCGTTACTTATCCATCCAAATCCATCCAAATCCATCCAAATCCATCCAAATCCATCCGACCAACGACCCAAACCACCATAGCTGACCCTGTCAAGCTGCTGATCATTCACAGCAGCGCGGAGTTCACCAACTGTGCTTTCGCGTGTTACTTTCCTTGGCGAAAAAGAGAAGGGACTGGCGCCCGAGAAGTGGCGCGGAAAGCAAACCGCTGGCAACCGAAATATGAAAAATATGTATGCTTCATGCTGGTGGATTGCTGAGTGTATGTGGTAAATAATTGAGCGTGAATAAGAGTAATCAGTCAAACAGATTCAAACAAAAGATTTATTGCATCTGCAACAAATGAAATGAAATCGTGCATGACAGCAGTTCAACCACTAGCACCTGAGACAAGGCTCAATAGCTGGGAAGCACAAAGCTCGATTGCTTCAATTGCCTAAATTGATGCAGGCATGGATGCAAGATGATGCAAGCATGTCAACCCTAAAACAGGCGTCACAGAAAGGTGCAAAGAACTCAGGATGCAAAGGCATGCGGCAGGCAACTGTTTCAATGCAAAAACAGTGTCATCGGTTAAGTCTTTCCAAGTGACCTGGGTGCAGCACGTGGGCCTGGGAATGCGGAGAATGCACACCGATGCAAACATATTCATCTACGTTTTATGTTAATCATCATTGTTAATCTATGTTCTATGATCGATGTAACAACTTTATACAACAACTGTAACAACATTTACATCTTCAATCATCTTCATATTTTTTCTACAATCGATCTGGCATGATCTGGTGATATTTGTTTTTTTCCATCATTTTCATTCATTTTCCATCAACATACTGAGTTTACATGAGTTTACAATGTTGAAGAATCAAACGACCTGGTCAACCACCTGCCATTGCAGGCTGTGAGGAACTACCAAGGCTGCGACCGGCCCTCAGAAAGAGAGCCCAGCTCCTGGCTCCGAGTCGCCAACCGCTGGCAAGTTTCGCAATGTTAGGCGGCTAGGCGAGCAAACATGTCTGACAATGGCACTCATAGCTGTAAAAAACTGAACATTACACTATAATATAATATTATATATATATACGCATTTTTTATATTTACTTAATTTATTATTCTGAAGTATTTTGAAAAGTATCTGAAGTCGCCAGTCGAAGTGGTGAGGCTTCATCACATTCTCCACACTCCAATCCCCTGGCCTCATCCCCAGTTGACTCCGAGCTTTGTGCGTTTAAGCGGTCTGCATGGCCTAAGCCAAGATGAAATGGTAAAATGATGTAAGATTGTAAGATGATGTAAGATGTGCAGGAGGAGTCAGAAGGAGTGTCCCACTCCGGCTGGGAATGCAAAAAAGAACTGCCGCATGAATTGAGGCGGATCATTCTTGAGGGATCCCTGGAAAAGGATGGAAAAGGGGCCTGGATGCGCCCTGACTGCTGTGCCAAACTGAAACTGGTTGAGTACAAATCAACAATTTCATCTTTGACTAGATCATGGCTGGCAGTCCCATTCTGCAATGGATTTATTTTTTTTTTCTACCCAAACTCCTTTTTGCTGCGCGTCAGTGTTCATGGATTAGATGGAACACAAATTCCACAAACCACCCTCCTTCTCAGGACTTGCTTGTCATTATTTGTTGTGGCTTGCTATCTTTGGACCTCCAATGACCCGGCACTGTCTTCAAATTGTTACAGTAGGAAACCTGGTATAGTAGATTCAGCCGAGACACACGTCTCATCATCACTACTGTCCTCTGACTCTGAATCCGTGGCCATGTCGAAGCATTGCCTCAGCTAAGGGGAGTCCAATGCGTGGTGTTAGATGTCGGACATAGCACCTTTCAATACCCTTGGGCCCTTGGGAGTTGAATTCTGGCAGATTTCTTCGAACAAGAATTTTTAAAAAGGACAGTATTATTATGATGTACAACATTCTCATTTCGTCCTTTAAATTGTTGTACTATGCCGTGCTTGTGGCCTTGAATCCCTAGCCACAATCCCCTTTGCGTGTCTCAATTAAACTCAAATGTGCCTCACCACCCAAGGCAAACGTAGACAAGCCAAGTAATCATGACAAAGTAACGCCAAATGAGTATAATGAGTCAAATATATAACGTTATAAATTATAAGTTGTGAGTCACTATAGCCTATAACTATCCATAATAGTCTATAATAATCTATAGCTAAGCAGCTAATCCTTTCCAAGTTGCACATTCGGCTGTGACTTTGGCTCGAATGTGAGCCGCTCCTGTGGATCATGATTTGCCACGACATGTCCAACGCAGCCCGCTTCAAAGCTCTTAATCCGGCGCCTGGATCGCAGCTAGGGCATCTTGGACAAAGCCCGGACGTACCGTTGGCGAAATGCTCGGAACCATAGTGGCCTGATTTCAAAATCTGGCTGAGGAGCTTCGAAATCGGACTGTTGCAGCAAGTCTGCCATGTTCGATTGTGCATGCAAAAATTGCTGATAGTGATTGTCTCAAGATCTGAGATCCATCATAAATGTGGTGTGCAACAGGTCCGGCCGAGACCCTTTGGCATTCATGCAATTTTTGTCCGATTTTGATCATAAACCCAGCACTATATGTATATAAATTATATATATATATATATATATTACACCTATTCTGCAGCTTGGGGCATGCTGATCTACATTCACAACCTGAGGCCCAAGCTCCATCTCGTAAGCTCCTATCATTGCTATTGCTCCAGCTGGCCTCCCAAAGGGGCACCGCAAAAGGAATCTTAAATAAGCTGGGGCCGCTGGTGTGGCTCCGGTCACCTCTACTTGCGGCTCGCTCAACAAGCGTCGACGCTGCAAGATGGCAGCCAATGCTGGATCAGTGACCTTGGGAGCAAACAATGCTTTAACAGAATTGTCGCAAATCAAATGCAAAAAAGAACATGCCGGGAAAAATTGTTCCAGGAATGTCTGACCGATGGCACAATGTCAGCCATCAGTCTGTGGTTTGCAATGCAACGCAATGGCCGCTATCTCAAATGCAGTTGTTTGATGTTTTTTGGGACTGAATGGTCGCAAAATGACGCACATAAAGAACTCTCACAGCCTCTCCCGCAGTACCCATCACGCAAAAAAAAATAAACATTCAAGCAAATCTGTGTTGCTTGTCCATCTCGAATTTACCCAAACTTAGTTGATCTATAACTTCTGTGCTACTTATGCTATCTTATTTTGCGTTGCATATCCAATCCCAGTGATTGAGGCACATAAAGTACATATCCATTCAAACTGCAAAGGCCTGGAATAAAATGGATGATAAGGTTAATAACATTTATATAAATTTATACAATATTCAATATTATATAATCCAATAATTGACGAAACTGACACCATACCAAAGGTGACAAGACGTGAAGATTCTTCAAGCAACTGCATTGGAAGACCGTCGAAATCGCTTATTCTGCTGAGCGGTGCTAAGCATTCCCACCGTAGAAATCATGGTTTGAACTCCTGCATTCTCGGGGAGAAAAAGGACTGGATGGGACTGGGCGCTCTTGAACACTGAAACATACTGAAACCAAAGATGTCACTTGATGCAGTCTTCCGCTGAAGGAAGAATGAAAAACGATCTCAAAAAGACACAACTGTCGAACTGCAAAGAAGCTTCGGCTCCTTAGCCAGGAGCAAAACTGGTCAGTCATATGTCACATGATGAAAAGCCGAAAAAGATGTGCACGCAGCATTGGCCCATTAAGAAATTTATTAAATGTGAGGGCATTGGACATTCATGCAAGCTAAATTCGAGCAGAACTTTTCTAGAGAGATCATGGATCCTTCTGTTCTGACGTGAGAATTGCATGGCCCCGGAGGATGATATTCAATTCCTGTGGTCCCTCACATCTCACTGGCTTCACTTTGGGAAACATGAGTCTAGTCATTGGCATCATTGGCTTACCGACGCCTCTGCGCCTTTCCTTTTGAGCCATTTGGAAGACATAGCAATGGAGATCCAACGGCACACATAACATCTGTGGAGGCACGGCAGTGTCGGCAACCCGTTCAGTGGACATACAGCTCAAGCGTATTCAAACGTTCAAATCGTTCAATTCAGATAGATATACAGTCTAATTGTAGCCCATGCCAAAGCTATTTGAGCGACAAAAGGGGCATCTCGACATTTTTCTCCGCACAAAGGCCTGATAATTTGGAACAAGTAAAACTTTTACAAAATGGTTACAGTATGACACTAAATATTGGGGGAGTGCTGGGCGCGGTGTCTTTACATTGATTACATAGCCTGGTAATGTGTGGCAAACGCAGCTCCTTTTTGACCCTATTGGACTGAACCACGACCTTGAAGGTCTCTGTAGTTAATAGGCCAATCGTTATCAATGGCGCACTCTGGGTTTGCAGAACTTCCTCGGGCTCACGCAACTACCGTACCCAACAATATCAACACAATGAGAAATAAATGCCAGCTTCATGCCTGCAGAACGCATGGCATTGCATGGCCATGGTTGCCAATTTGGATGATACATCTGTATCATCTCCTGCCGGCTTCGGATTTGAAGCTCTGCCAACCCAGATCCAAGGCTGGGCCAACATCTGCGCTGGCACTGACTTCCAAGGACATTGTGGCTTTTCTGTCAAGCCTGTGCAGTCTCCTCGTTGCACAGTGCTTAAGATTAGAAAATATAAAAAGTATGACAGCATCGCAACAAATAAGATGCACCCGATATACCAAATGGATCCAAATGGATAATGAATGAACATGGAAGATGAAGTTGGGCTCATCTATGATATCTAAGCTCAAGATGCTCAAGATGCTCAAGATGCTCAAGATGCTCAAGCAACTGAGCACCCTGATACCTGGCCTTGCGCCTCAGAATTCCCCCAGCTGATCAGGTGACCACCTGGTGGTCAACCAGAAACTCAAACAATTGCCTCAGTCCGGCCATCGCAGGGCTCAGGGCTGCTACAGGTTGCTGTCGCAAGTTACTGTAAGCAATGCAAGGCCAGCAAAAACATCAACATACATCAACCATGCATTTCACAATATGGTCATTGATCATCGAAGTTTGTATAAGTTTGTCCTGCTGCACCAAATCCCGAGTTTGCATCCAAGTTTCGGTGCCAACCCTTATCGTATGGATTTCGGGCGCCTCAGTGTAGCAACTGTGATCTCAGTTTGCCACAGAATTTCCATCAAACTGGTACAAACTACGGACCCGGGATCGTCAAGGGCAACCAGGTTGCCAACTCGATCGATACAGTACTTATACGCTCAAAAAGCCCGGTTCGCCCACACAACTTTTGAGGGGTTGCAAAGGATATTGACTCAAGGGAATCTGAAAGATGGTTTAAAAGAGTTTCTAGGGAATCATCAAATCCCACCCCAGTTCAACTTTATATGCAAGGGAATTTTCAAGGAGTTTAGGGGTTATGCTTTAGGGTTAATGAGGTTGTTGATGATGATGATGATGATGATGACAAGATATGATATAATTTTGATAATGTTGTAACATTCAACGCACATTTTGCCAAGCTGTGCGTTGAAGATGAAAGCCATGATCATGGACATTTGCATTTTGTCCCACGATCACAAAACACTGTGTTTTTTTTTATGTTCGGACACGTCGTGGACGTCGGCGCGGGGGATACTATCTTATACTGACCTTTACCACAGCACTCCATGGCACACACCGAGAAAAGAACACGTTGGCTGGAGAATTGGCTAATACAGCAAACATAAATATATAATTAACATTAATTAACCATAAACACACCATGCAGGAAGCCCCCACCCTTGAGGTGCAAACTTTCGTATGTAAAGAGGTCATTGTCAAAAGCCTCATTGTAGTCATCCGCATCCAATTCTTTCACCGACGTTGACCTTGGATGTTTTGGGAGCAGCTGACATGGTACGCTATCAAATTCTATGGGCCAGTTGTCCAATAATAATAACAGGTCTGGCTAGGCATGCTTGCGAACTGGCTGTTGACAGATTTTGACATTAACTCTGCTGATTAGGGATCGACATGGATCAACAGATACTGATCCATCAGCAAAGCATGAGTGAAGCTGTCAATCTGTATCGGTATAGAATTACCAATTTAATGACACAAACAACACTGGGCAGAACATTTTTGGGCCAGTTTGAAGTGGGCAGAACAGGAAAATCACGGCAGCATAGCAGCCTTACCCTCAATCGATGGTGACAAGGTGCTGTCCAGTATCTTTGTCCACAAGAACCCAGAACTCCTCAGTAGGCGCTTTCACGAAGCTTGGACGGCGACATTGCTTAAGTCAAACAAATGCCTTTGGGCGTCTTTGGGGGCCAACCGGATCAGTTATTAATCGAATTAATTATTCGGTTAAGACGGTTGAGCCGAATGATTACAACACTCAAAAGAAGACCTGCGGCTATGACATGCTGGTTGGATCTGGTTGGTTCAATAGCGCTGGATACAACATGATACAACTACAATCAAAGATAATCAAATTGATGGAAGTGCTGTCAATGGCTGAGGGATTGAGGGTCTGCGCATGGGCACATAATCCAACACATGCCGCACTCACGAGTTTCTTTGCAATCATCAAGGTTCGTCCTTTTTAAAGAACAATCCTGAATTCTTGGTGGCAAAACCTTGAACTCGTAGTGGCCTACCCTGGATTATTTCCAGAACAGGGCACCACCAGCGTGCACAAATTTGCAATATTTTGCAATAGTTTTCCTCAAATTATCTAGAAAAACAATTCTTTATCTGCTGCGTGTCTGTTGGCCTATGCCAATCTGCTGCAAAGGGAAAAGGAAAAGGGTGGAAAAAACAAAACAGACTCATGAAAGTAACAAAGATTGGGTTCCTTGGGGTTAGTTTTTGTTTTCTTTGTTTTTTTGGTTTCTTGGTTTTCTGGTTCGTTGTTGTTTTTTTGAAGGGTTGGCAAAACAACACAAAAGTGAAGGACCTAGACCTCACTCTTTGCCAGTTCTCCCACTTTTGGGGGTTGCAAACTTGCTTTTGGTTGATTTTATTGGTTGCTTTGGGCCTGTGGTTCCATTAGAAAACCATGTAAAAAAACATGGCAAAATGCAGGTATCACTGGAGGAAGCTTGGGGGGCTTGGGACACAGATTAGGCAATTTTGTCTGTTTATATAATTTTTCAAAACTGTGTTGAACAAATGCAGCCAATGAATGTGTAGAATTGATTTTGATATTGACATTGTTGGCTCAAACCCTTGAGTTAACACATATTCAAACACTTTGAAGGATTCCCTTGAAAAAGAGTAATGCATCTCTTTGAAGTGAGTGTTCCCTTCAACACGTGCATTTCTTTTAAAATGGTAGAGCATCCCATTGAAGTAGGTCATGTCTTAGTCTACTTCTATGTCAAAAATGAACCCTCTTGCACATGCAATGCCCTTTTCACAATATATTTTCTTAAATGAAGACCGCATGGTACATGTCAGCGCGTAAAATATGTCCTTCACAATTGCACATCATTTTTCTGAATGCATAATTTGATATTCTTCCAAGACAACGAACCATATTTTGGGAATAACACCCTTTGGTGTAGGCAGCTCTCCTCTTGAAAAATATTGTAATTTGAAGAATGTGCATCTTTAAATCTTAAGACAATCAAACATTGTTTGAACATATGGTAAGTTGTGTGCATGCAGCACTCTTTTGAAAGAGTACCTTGAAGAATTTGTTGTTGAATTTGTGCAACACCTCCTTGATATGAGTGAGATATTTGATTGAACGAACACATTATTGTTGGATTGTATTGAAAACAGTTCTTTAAGTGAGAGTTGTCTAAATGCAGGCTGGGCTGATCGACCAAGGGGAAGAGTACACATGTCAAACAAAAGTAATCCAGTTTTCCAAGAATGCTGCTTCTTCACAGGAATATTTTTTGACAAAAAAATCAGTTGTTCAGTGGTAAGAAGCGAAAGAGCATTCTTTAATAGTGCTCACAGTTTCAAACATGTTGCACTTTTGAAAGAGATGCTCTATGTCAATAATACTGCATATATTATGCAGAAATATTATGAAACATTGACTTTTTTAAAAGGGGTACTGCTCCTTTGAAAGGAGGGTTAGACATCTGGAAATGCACACTGCACTCCTTCAAAGGGCATGGTGCAACTGTTCAATGAATACTTCATATTTTGTTTGGATATTGCCCCTGCAAAAACACACGGCATTGCCCCAAAGGAAGATTACTCTTATTCAGAAGGGTATGTTTGTTTTGAATACTACATTTGTTGGCAGGTATGGGGATGTTATAATTATTTTGAGTCATTTCGCATATTCTGCAGAAATTGTGTTTTGAGCAAGTGGCCATGAAGAAGAAGTGCATGAAGCAGAAGAAGTGAGGATCTGAACCGTAAACTTATCTCTGTAATCAGTAATCTCATGTCACCAATTATGTATTGTGTTGCTTGCGCATGTGAAGAACTACTGTAGTTTTGTTTTGTCTTCAACCATCTTTAACATGATTTGTTTTAGTCATACATTTCATGGACATCTCGTCAGTATGAGGGTTTTGGCTTAGAGGCATGTGTCAACTGACACTTAGATGAAGATACTCAGCATCTTGAAATGTCTAAAAAGCGCACGCTCACAGTCCCCAGCTCTCATTATTTATATCATCAGACTATATCAGACTCAGACTCACTGTTTCATACTGTTTCCATCCAGTGCGTGCCTTTCACACGTGGTATTGCAGCAAAGCATCATCGTTCTTGTAGTCCTTTGCCAGCTCACTTCTTGACACGAAGCCAACCTGCTGGGACAGGCATGGACATCGATCGCTGATTTTACTGACCTGTGCACTTTGCAACATGTTGACGCATACAGCCCCTGATTCAGGAAACCCGAGATCAAAAGCTCCATTTGCCTGTGCCTGTCATATCGTGTCATGGTGTTTCAGTATTGTTTTTCGAATCTGTCATTCCAGGTCAGCCATCTCATTTTACCACCAGCGTCACAGGTGCCGAGCCTACTCTGTGACAGGTCTGATCCACCAGCCCCAGAATTTAGATCAATTGACTGCATTCTCCAAGGAGCATGGATGGTGACGATTGGCATCACCAACTTTGCAAATACCACTGAGTATACCATGTGAAGAATCAAAAGAAGTGGAAATCCTGAGTTCACAATGTTCAAGTCAAGGATCCATTCCGCAGTTCAAAGCAAGAGGTTCACACCTGCACCTGTCCAAATCCATTGATTCATCGTGTATTTTGTACCTCTCTACTGCTTTTCTTCCTGGGCGCTCTGACGGTCTTGTATCGTACGTGACTTTGTCAGCCCGCAAAGTGCCACCAGACCGAACCAACTGATTTGCAAAAGGCTTGGTACCCAATTTTTTGCTGCAAAAACATAATCACATATTTCCATATATTTCCAGCATCTGGTATCCCCACCTGGGCAACATACACCAGAAAAGCATCGAATCACAAAGCTGTAGTGCCTGTCAAGATTCTGAACTGTGTGATGCACCAAAGGAGTAGTGCCTTGGCATAGTCTGTGGACCCGAAAAGAGCACGTCAGGAAGCCAAGGGAAACGCACCAAAATCGTCTGAAACCGACTTGACCTACTTGCAATTCAGAATTTCTGTTTCGACATCCTGCTGTTGCAAGCCCGCACACCCAATACAGGAACAACGGTGTATCAATGTGGAATAACGTCTTCGTTACGCTGAGGTGCAGCGTCCACAAACGAACCCAGGACTGCAATGGAGGCCAAACCTCCACACATGACCTGAGCTCTCAGCTTGGTCTATCGATTCTCCCTTTGAAATTCAATGAGAGAAATCACTTAAAATTGGTATATGCATGGTATATGCATGGTATTGCGTTCAATCAGTTGCTCCATGTCCAGGTTGAAACCTCCCAAGTGCATGAAGCAAGCTGGCAGCAGTTTTCATGAGCATCATGAATGACCAAAGTGCGGCTGGCCGAATGTTTGAATAGGTATACCATGATGATCCACGATGCGCCCACTTTTTTGAGAGGAACTGGTCAACGACTCATCGTCGCTCATCTTGCTCATCTACCCGGCCAGGAACTGCCAAATCTTGGCTGCTGTCTCTTTTGGCAGTGAGGCACTTTTCGCACAACTTCGGCCACTTGCACAGGGATGGGTGTCGTACGGCAATGCTGTTGCAAGGCAACAGAGGTCTGCCTGGTTCTCGAAGGAAATCGCAAAGGGCCCAGAGCATGGGAGATTTGGAGATGATGGAAGGGACACAAGGCTGGGACTCAAGATTTGCCAGTCATCGGTTTTCATCGGTTTTCATCACCATCCAGGATGGAAGGTGGAGCCATTGTAGTTGTATCCCCTGGCCTTGGACAGGGTGTCAACAAATTCCAGCTTCATTACATCGAATCTATATCAGGAATACTCAAGATTGTCCAAGAGTGATCAGGGTGAAACAATCAACTGAAAATAAGGCAAACGTTGCAAACCCTCTCCTCAAACCCATCAAGCTCTTGACGACGTGCTGGATCTGACAAAACTTCAAATGCCTCTTGAACCTCCTTGAACTTTTGAGCTGCTTCTTCGGCACGATCGACGTTCCTGCACTTTGGCCAGGTGCATAACAAGGCCCTCTGAACAGCGCTTTGCGTGGCATTTTCATTCCATTTCACTCCTAAATTCGGGAAAGTGACCTGCAAAACTCAACACCAAAAGTGGTGCTCAACATGCTGCCGTATGCTGCCGTATGCTGCCGTGAATCTTGTCTGGGTGCCATTTCAGGGCCATCTTCCGGTACGCCTTTTTGATGTCTGCAGCAGAAGCCCCAAAGTCAATGCCCAGAATGGCATAGAAGTTCCGCGTAGGAGGCCGAACAGCCCAGCGTGTCGCCCTTGCCCGCCAAGCGGCCAAACCGTCAAACCCTGGCGTTTCTCGAAACAGGATTTCAAAGTCTCGCGCTGCTTCAGCATAGCGCTCCTTAGATCAACATTCAACACAAGAATTTGAATTTGGCTTTCCATTTGCTGGGATGGCTGGGGCGATGCACCGCACACAAGCAAAGCATCAAACAAGACCGTGGATTCCTCGAGCTTCAAAATGCATCGATGACGCAAACGCCCGCAAAAATCATTAACACATATATGAAAACCAAGTCCTCTGTGCACAGTGCATTCCCCAATGAAAGGAGATGGGGCTCTGAGAGTCAAAGTCAGGTTGCTAGTTCCATGTAGAGGATGCCACGTCGAAAGCGTGCTTTCCCGTAGGATGGACACAGGCGCAAAGCCATAGTGGCATCCTGTGAGAGCACGGCGGCTCAAAATCGGATCATGTGCAAACTTGAGGATAAGTTTATATAAATTCAGCAAATTTCATCAAATTTCAGCACACAAACCTTGGATCTTCTTGGATCTTCTTGCTTCCCTTCCCTGCAACCTTCATCGTGGTCCAAGTTTCCTGCAGCGCCGCATCCCGCTTGTGAAGCCTCGCCTGAACTGCAGCTCTATTGCAGTACAGCTGGGCACTGAGCCTCAAATTGGAAAAGGACGTAGTCAGTTGATGTCAATTGATCGGTCTGAAAGGGACGCTGGTGACAAAAAAGAGACTCAAGGCTGGGCACAAGGCTGATGCAAATTTGCTCGTGGTTTAACTGTTGGAAAAACCCAGATTCACCATTTTCTCCGCTTCTGTCTGATATCTTCACAAGCACAAAGTACACAACCACATCCCAAAGTCAGCTCGACCCGAAGGATAGCGAATGCATTCGCCAAGATCATACCTTGCAGGGATGCTAACATTATATAATGAAACGGGCTCTTGGCTTTCAAGGTGCTCCACATCCATTCGCAAAGAATCCGCCGCAATCGCCAGGTCATAGCACTCCTTCGCCATGCTCCACTGTTGAGCTCTGTAGGCGTTGTTGCCTCTCCTTGGGATAAAGAAACACTTTCTGGTTTTGGAGCCTCCAAAGCTGGAATTGACGTCAGAAACATTGGACAAGCTTGAATCTGATCACGCATGTGTAACATGGGCAATGGGCAACCAAAAAGTTCATTAGATCATTAGTTACAGTACCATTAGTGCGGATCATGAGAACCTTCAATAGCACACGACTTCCAACCCGTGTTTGTTTCGAAGCAGATCGCACTCTCAGCAAGGCTTCGAACATACTAAAATGACATGCTTCATGAACTGCAGCACTTGAGCGATGTCAGTAGGTTGTCAAACAAGCGACTCCTTCTGCTGATCAATGGCCCGCATGCCATCCAAGAGTTCCTCTGTCAGATTATGCGTTCCGCCTTTCTCCTTGCTGGGACATGTAGAAGCATTGATCAAATCATCGAATACCAACAAAATGCAACAAAGGCTTCGAGCAGCACGGTGACCATGCACTTATGTATGCTGTATGCTCCAAGAGTTATATATGTAGTGAAGTAGAAGAAATGCTTATTATTGAGCAACGGTTTGACACACAATGCGGCTACGCGCTCCTCCGCGCAAAGCTGTGCCATCTTCAAGGCTTTCCGTGCCTCTTGACGTTGCTGCAGGCGAACCAAGCTGCGCGCCCTCCAATGGTGAGAATCTGGCCAACGCGGGTCTTCATCCAACAGCCTCAGTTTTGAGAATTGATCCCGAAAAGGGCCGAACAATCACATCATTGCATCATACCTGATTATGCATCCTTGCTGTGCATACTCTATCTGACCGTCGGCTCAAAGTGAACTTCTTTCAACCCTCTGTCAGACACTGTGACAGCCTGCACTCAGCTGAGCAGCCCATCAGCAACCTCCAAGGCCTTCTTGGCCCATTCTTGAGGTCCGTTTTCTGGTGTGAGCTCGTCTCGCTCACCATTCCTCGGTGCAAAGGCAAACGTACAAACATACTTTGGAACCGACTGATTGGGACTGCAATCTGCACGAGCCAGGCGAGAGCATCATATAAAAACTTGTCGAACAATCTACACCTGACATTGGCCGAATAAGGCAATGCCCTAGAACATCCTATAACTCATGGATTGCATCCCCCAAGCCCCAAACACTGCCTCTCCGGATACGTCTGGCAATATCAATTCCGAGCCGCGCAGGAACCGGATACAAGTAAGCCCGCAACTTGCAGAAGCGCAAACGCACTCCGAAAGGCGATTGTTTCCTATGGATAGCTGTGGATGCAGGGAGTGAGCAGTTCAAACTGAACGACCCACTTCACAAATTTTATGTTACTTGCACTGTCTCTGAACGCAGCCTGCACTAGTAATGTATATGCATATTGCATAGTAATGCATAGTAATGGAATTACATGTGATGTCACTGTCTGACTTGATGATACTTTCACTGTGGAAGGAAATTCAGTGGGTCGCCAAGATGGGCCAAGTGTTCAGCAGAGCTGCTCCAAATCACTGAGGAGTTGCAGCATGGAGTCACAGCCATGAAGGATGGCAGCAGCATCAGATACTTGACTCTCCGATCCTCAAGGCAGTTTTGGGCAAGGCAAGGTTAAATCATGTTAAGTCATGTTAAGTCCATAATGCATACCATAAGCATAGCTCAGTCAGGCTCAACCCAAGTGCTCACTATAGCTCTCCGGCAATAGCAATTCAATTCAATGCGTATATTCCCGGGACTAGGCGAATCAAAACATGGCTTCCATCTCCCAGCGATTTCCACAAAGTCACTGGGCGACGAGCATCTCTTGTTTTCAGCAGTATGAACTGACATCAAAATGCCCTCCATTTCATGCAGTACACCAGCATGATGGCTTATTCGCTTGGACATGCTCAGGAATGGTTGCCACTCATCATTGCCCTTCTGCACGTCAGACAAGTTCCGGAGCCGTTGCTTGCAAATGTGGACACCTTTGCAACTTGCAGGGGTCAAGCCTTGGAAAGAAACACACAAGAAAAGTCAAGAAACCAATGAATCAACTGAATCAACGCTTATTCGTTTGGGAATCCATTGAAATCTCATAGAACACATGGAATCATGGAATCTCAGTCCTTCATTTTCCTGAGATTTTTCTGGCCTTCGGGAAGCCGATTGTTCAGCAGCAAGCACCGAGCAAAGCGCTCACCTCAGCGATTGGCCCAGCTGAGCACATCGACACGACGCAGCGATTGTGTGGATGTTTATGAACTGGTTTTACCATGTTTTACCAATTAGATTTAATTTTAATTGGATCCTCTTTTCACGAACTAAAATTGATGTTTTGTATTGTTTTTTTTGTGATGATCACATCCGATTGGCGCTAAAATGAGCTAAACCATGCTAAACCTATCACCGTGCAGTTGTGGCAACGACCAACATGACCGCTCAGTTGCTAAATGCTCCTGGTATCTCCTAGTCCATGTTCCAACATGTTCCAACATGTTCCAACATGTTCCAACTGCCCTAGAGATCCCTATCAGCTTGAAGCGCGGTCAGCAGACTTTTTGCAAGTTTCGCCACGACTGGGCGCCAAGTGTGAAGCCGATGCAATGTGAGAACATGTGAAAAAAGGTGATCAGCCTCTTTGAGCTTTCCATAGCTTTCCTCAAAGATGGTCTATGTCAGATAAATCTCGGATAATTGGCTTCCTGGACAAGGTGTTCAGGGATTCCAATCCCACGCTTGCCTTGCTGACGTCCCTTGCTTGCTCAGCAAGAAGTGACTCCTGTCTAATGATCACATTGTCATCACACTGCCCACCTAGGTCCAAGACATGAAGCTGTTTCTGCTTGACAATTGAAAACCTTGCCATTGGACATACACTTCCCGTGCAATACACGGCTCTATATAAATCAACAATGATCAAGAAGACTCGTTGGTAACATGATATATCAATATATATATATATATATTTATATATATATATATGCATCACATAAATTGATATAACATGATATAACATGGCCATGGAAATGGGAGACGCCAAATATTGCCCTGCAAGCCACAGGCTTCATCATGTTGTGAGGTAAATCCCATGGTCACCTCTTCAGGCGCATTCCCTCGATCATAATGTGCTGTGTACCTTGGTGCCACGGCGAGTTATGGACTTGCCAACAAGTTCGGCCAATTCCCAAACACTTAATATTTAATAATTGAACATCAACTTCCTCACCATCATTCAATCAAGTTGAAAACAAACAAACACACACACAAACACACACACATATATATATATATATGTATACACGTAATTATATATGATATGTATTTCCAGATGTATAGCTATGATGTGATTGAGGATAAATTGCCCAGAAAAAACTCCAATCCAAGTAATTCAAGCAAGCTGCTCATAGAAAAGAGGCATTCCGAGAATCCAGATTTGCCCATCCGTTGGCGTTTGATAGTCTGCAGGGCTAAAGCCCATGACGCAAACCTGTTTCCTCTCTTTGTGCTTCGTGTTCAAGCGCATACCGAAAATGTTACTCACCCCCGGCACCTGGATCGGCATCAGGTCAAGGAAAAGGCCAAGTGCACCATAGATTCCTGATGATTCCTGTAGGGACCGATAGCCTTGACATGGTTTGATAAATGTTTGATATGATTTGATCCAATTCAATGATCACTACGGTTCTCAGCTTGTCCGGAATCCTGCCTCAACATCCACAGTTTTGGCCAAAACATAGCTTCGAGGAGAAATCTTCAGTTCTTCTGCGTTGCCATTCTTGTCTGTGACGTGAAAGACTAGGTCAGGCATCTCCTCAGCTGACAAAGCCAACAGTGTTGGGGACAAAACCAACTATGGCAAAAAAAAATGTCCCAAAACTGTCTCAGACTCACTCTGCTGCATCTGAAACTGCCAGCTGTTGCCTGCTGTCTATGTGATATGAATCACACACACACATATTGCATATATATATATATTTGTATATTGATGTATATTGATGTATATTGATGTATATTGTGTCTTTTAGGTCCTACAGGAAACACTTCCAACTCCTGTCAAGTGCAAAGAGAATTCTGAAAAGGATTGAAACGGAGTATATACTCAATATACTCACATTCAAAGATGAAAAACAAATAAACACAACACAAACTCTTACCGGAAGTGTCTGCATTGATGTCCACTTGGCTCATCCAATCAGTGCAGTGCTGGAGCAAGAGCCGAAGGGTCATTCCGGGAGACACTTCATAGCTTTCATTTTTATCACCTGGGTAAACGACCAGGGAGGCTTCAAGATCTTCACGTAAAAAGAGATAAAAAGAGTCCAAATCAAAAAACGACTCCCACATCGAACAGGCTCTTTTCCAATCTGGCTTGGGATAGAAAACAAACAAGTCCCTGAGAGACCGAATTGAAGCAAATTTCCAAGTTGTGCCTTTTTCGGAAGCAAAGTATCAGCTCCATCTTTCACATCTTTAACATCTTGCAACCGAGTGAGGTTCACAGGCGTGACAGGCGTCGGACTGAGATCTTCCCCGCTTCTGGCAGCAAGCTTGGCCACCGTAGCCATGAGACCTTCAGGTGGGGACAAACGCAGGCTTGCCTTGGGCTGGGCCTCAGGCTGGGCGGAATGATGCGGAATGGTGAAATTTTGCTCACATAATTTACTGACATCGCAAACCAGTTCCCAATATGGATGATAAATTGAAATACATTGAAATTGCGATAAAAAAAGGTGGGTTTGTCAGCAACCTGCAGTGCTGAAAGCATTTTGCAAGCGTCTTCAAGTCCCTCCACTTCAATCCCAGCACCGGCCAGGTGGAACATTTTTTTTTTCAGCTTCTCGTACATCTTGTTGCACCGCTCCCAGCCTTGGGTTTGGAAGTGCGACGTAAGCTGACATGGGCACACTTTTTTGTGTCACTTAAAAAAACGGCATCCAATAATCTATAGTCTATAGTGTTTTCATTGTAGAAAACAAGTTGCGAACAATTGCGAACATGTGTTCTCCCCAAAAAGGGCGATGCAATCACAAATCATTCCAATTCATTCTAGATACCAGTAGTACCGCACAAGGCGGTGGCGGAAGTTTCAAAAATAGGAATCCTATAGGAGAAATTGGTTGTTGTGAATCAGGGATGGCAGAACAAAGCCACTGATGGACTGAAAGGTGCTTGATCTCTCTCACTCTTTCTCTCTCTTTCTCTGGCTATCTACCTACCTACCCATCTATTTTCTATGTATCTATCTATCTATCTATCTGTCTATCTATCTATCTATCTATCTCTCTCTCTCTCTCTCTCTCTCTCCATCTCTCCATCTATCGATCTATTGTTGTTGTAGTTGTAGTTGTTGTGGATGGTGTTGTTGTTGTCGTTGTCGTTGTCGTTGTCGTTGTGGCTGTTGCTGTTGCTGTTGCTGTTGCTGTTGCTGTTGTTGTTGTTGTTGGTGTTGGTGTTGTTGGTGTTGTTGGTGTTGTTGGTGTTGTTGGTGTTGTTGGTGTTGTTGCTGTTGCTGTTGTCGTCGAAGTTAGGGTAGTTAAGTTAGTGAAGTTAGTCAAGTTAGTTAAGTTAATCACTGTCTACTTTTTCGACATCTTCACGTCAAAAAAGGCTCAAAACCCTCAGTTTTTTACACTTTTGACTTCGAAATGTGCTTCGCGCCACAACGGCGTGCACTTTTTCGACACTTTTTCCACATC
>Ga0126342_10006204_pt1 | contig 21140 bp, 15 predicted proteins | sample Cyp1metagenome_FD_92528 | JGI IMG/M metagenome (GOLD analysis project Ga0126342, IMG submission 92528) | Coral microbial communities from Lord Howe Island, Old Settlement Bay, Australia - Cyphastrea 1 metagenome | ecosystem: Host-associated > Invertebrates > Cnidaria > Coral ...
TATGGTTCAACTATGGTTCAACTATGGTTCAACTATGGTTCAACTATGGTTCAACTATGGTTCAACTGTGGTTCAACTGTGGTTCAACTATGGTTCAACTATGGTTCAACTGTGGTTCAACTAGGGTTCAACCACCACCCACCAACCACAAATGGTTCAACTATGGGAAAAAACATGAAAAATCGAGTTTTTGACCAAGTTAACTAACATTATATGGGTTGATTGATGTTGCTAAGTTCGAAAAAAAAATAACTTGGTGAACTGGGGTTCATAGGGGTAACTCTTGTTAATGGGGTTCAAAGACCAGCTTATAACTCAGGACAGGAGACCTTCATGCTTAATGGTAAGAACCAGGTTTTTCTGTAGATGTTCCCTTAAATCAATCCGTTGATTGTAGGCTTTCCTGCTGATCATTCACCAAGTCTGGGATTTTGGATGGGAGGGTATCCATGGGTATCCGTGTTCAACAGGAGTCTAACACAGACTTGTAGCTATGCCCGCTTCAAGACCTGAAAAATGTGCTCGTCATTTTGGATCCTCCCATTTGTTAGATATCTTTCTTTTTTCAATCCACCAGTTACAGTATGTTACAGTCACACCCAGATGCGATCTCTAGGGAGCCAAACTCCATCTCTCGCCCCGGTGCTGGCTGCTCCCGAAAGCGCGCCTCGGACCCCGACAACTGTTCAGCCGAAGGACTTGCACAGCCATAAAATATCATAAAATAAACTGCTCAACATTCCTCATGAGGAGTAAATTGTTGGATGACACTATGACACCCACCAAAGTTTTTAACTGCTGGACCCCACAACCGCTACATGTGTTTTGCGGGCCGAAAACTTGGCAGTTCCAAGATTTCCAAGCGATGCCCCAAAACGGCCGAGTTCCTGGGCCCTCCGGCGGAAATTTGAGTATCCACTCGGGCCTGTGTTTCAGTGGATCCAAAGCACGAACCCATGGGACGATTCTCAAGGACCACCATAGGCACATGGTCAATCCTTTATCATATTTTTGTATATCATAACTATCTGTCTATAATTGTATACAGTATATATATATATAAATTATATATATAATGTATTATTTACTATTGATTACAGTATATCTGTCATTTATTTTGATCATTACCGTGATTACGATTGCCAATACCATCGTCAATTGTCATTAGCAGTTTATATGTGGGGGGGGTCCTAAAATGGGGGTACCCCACTAGCTTGATGGCTTAGTTCATGGAACATCCACCTCGAGGTCACTCCGAAGTAGCTTGAGCTTTGACCTCGGCGAGTCGCAATGAGCAATAAGCTGGACCCCCCAAAAGGATGAACAAAGGTAGATGTGAATATAGTTACCCTCTGGTTATGTCAAAATAGCTATTGAAAATGGCCATAGAAATAGTGGATTTTCCCATTAAACATGGTGATTTTCCATAGTTATGTTAGTTTACCAGAGGGTATATCATATTATAATATCCGATTCCATTGACAAAAACGTGGAACAATGATGAACCATGATGAACCATTGAACTTCTTCGGCATCTCGTTGTTCTTTGATGCTGGTAGTTATGGATGTTCATCCCAGCATATCCCAATGTGCGGCATTATCAACACTGTCGTATCCCAAAAGTGGGGACCACCCCCATTGCTTTCCGTTGTCAAACAGAGATAAAAAAACATCACAACTGAATAAAAATGAAGCGGAACACATGAAGACTATGAAGACTTAAATGCAGTTTAACTGCACGGCCTCGTCTTCCATCAGAGTCACTCCAAAACAAAGAACAAAGATGAACAACTCGTTCCTTGGTTAAGATATCCCCAACTTCCCTGTGCCCATGCTGCATCTGGTCTTTATTTTTGAAGAAGACCGGAAGTCGACGGTGGTTCGTTCGCCGTGACTTATCAAGGCCATGGCCGTGACTTGTCAAGGCCGCGGCCGATTCCGGGGGCCCCAACACACAGGATCCCAAGCCCCTGAGCCTATCTTTGGCGGGGCTGGAAGATCCATGGGAAGTTTCAGTCCCTAAAAGTGCCCAATTTATCATCCAAAATCTGGAAAATGTCGCTTCTTCCCGGGACAACGTCCATTTGTTTCCTCTGTTTTGGTCCCATCGCCCGGGTCTGCCCGGGGCTCCAAGACTTCCCATGGCGATCGCCTCCGCGTGCCCTTTGAACGCGGCAGACGGCTGCGCTACGCTGCTACGCTGCTACTGTACGGCGGCGAAATCACCGGCATCAGTGGGAGCGGTCCCTCTCCTCTTCCACGTCCAACTGCACTAGGATCTCCTTGCCAAATCTGGGGACCCTGGGGAGACACCCCCCAAAGACGTCAAAATCACCCAGTGGATGGACAAATCACATTAAGTTTTGCTTGTACCACCCATCAAACCTGATGGTTGAAAGCTGTAGAAACACAGCTAACTTTCAATCCCATCACCGAATTCATCTCAAAGAACCACCATGTCTGGCCAAAATGCAGACATTTCACCAGGGTTTCGTTTGGGTGGTGTTTTTTGCTTAGGGCAAATGGATTGTGAACTAATTAGTCACTAATATCAAACCTAGTTTTCATTCTTCAAATCCCGAAGTTCATTGGTTAAAGCATGTTAAAGCCCTATGTTTCTTGGTGTAAATCCCCACCGATCTCATCAATTCCAGTGGTGGGAGCTATATCAGAAAAATCGCCATTCTATCCCAGGTCAAAATGGATCTATATCAGTATCTCATAGATTATTCTACTGTAAGTATATCCCCATAGATTACCCATATTTTGGGTCAACTATACCGTCTGGTTATTTGGCGGTTCGCCATGGAAAATCACCACCATTTCTAATAGGTAAACCATCTATAACTATGGGCCATGGCTATACCATGGCTATGTTAGTCATAACCAAAGGGTAACTCCCATTAAATCCCATTAAATCCCATTAAACCACCATTTTCCTATGGTTTTCCTATGGTTTTCCTATGGTTTTCCCATGATTCTCCCCACAAAACTGGTTGGGTTCATCACCATGGGGACCTCCGGCTCTCCTCGATGCTTGGGACCGAGCCATTTCCCACCTCCACTCGGGTGGAGGGCCGCAGTGCCTGGCCATTGAAGATTGATCAAACATGTGATATATAATATGATATTATAATATGATATAATCGGATATTATCATATGATATACCCTCTGGTAAACTAACAGTTTGCGAACTGGAAAATGGGTGGGATCTTTCCAGTTCGCTATTTTGACATAACCAGAGGGTAAGCTATGGAAGCAGTGGACCATCTAGTTCTATTCTGAAACATCATGCACTCATCTGCAAATAGCCGGAAAAAAAAAGGCCATTTGGGGATGATTCCCTGAATCCTACAGAAACCATCATGAGGTCACTATAATTCATTCAGATCCTAGATACATACATGTGTATATTATATATATATATATATATTATATATAACATAATAATATGTTGTAGTATACATATGTATGCATTAATGTATATAAATGTATATAATATAATATATAAAATATGTATGAGAATGATGTTCTGCCATCTTCCCGGATAGAAATGGAGCATATCAAGTGAAATCAGATTTCTTACATTTGAAGCTGGGTCATAGTCATAGTCCAAGACTGTGGCCATGCATCAACTGAAAGCGCCAATAAAAGAGATGCTTCGAACTTCGAACCTCTGAAGTCATCCAAAGTCCATGAAAAAGCAGGTCAATACCCATTTGCTGGTAGAATCACCTGGTGACCAACTCACTTCATAGATCTGCATGGATCAACCGCCCCACTTGGCCCAGCTCAACCCCCCCATTTCTGTGTCACCAAGATGCTTCCCATTCCCGTGCTTCATCGCGATCCAGCTGTGCGAGAAGCTCCTCAACACTCTTCCTGAGTCCGTGGCAAGACATCTTCGGGATAGCTGGCGACTTCATGGCAGCCAAGACACGTCACACAGGAACCTGAGATCATCGAAAAGTGCATGGGCAGAGAACATGTCATGGTCTCCGGGTGAAATTCATATGGACTTGGAACAAAAATGATCCCTCGTGTTCCTGGCAACCGAACCCAATTTCTTTGAGTTTCATTTGGGCTGCAGGTATATTTCTGGTGTTTTCAAGTTGGATGCTTTGGTGTGAAACTTGCAATACGGTATGCAAGTGTTGTGCCAGTGAAACCATAATGGTTACCATCCCCCGTTGGCACGTTGGGACTGACTTGTGGGACATGAATCCCCACAGTTCTGTTTGGGGCTACCAGTGAATTACTGCAACTCCATGACTCCATGGCCCCAAGTTAAGTACCCCAAAGCCCACACTAGCATGTACACTGATCACTAGCATTTTGTAGAGAAAAATGCTGAGGATGTGTTAGGTCTTGACATGTCTTGATCCATTGCCATCCCCAATACATGATCCACCCAGCCCCCTTTTCCCAAGGGACTTTCTTCAACTTCATCATCACTGCTAGCGCCCTGATACAGCTGACCCATTGGGGGGATAGTGGTCATCCCCCACTGGTGTGAAAACAAATATGTCGATCAACACCAAACAACGGAAATTGTGAAATAAAAGACTTAACACATCTGAAATATATTTAGAATCATACTTTGGAAGCAGGAAGCAGAACGTCCTTCCACCCTTCTTTAAAGCACTGGGTTGGCAAGTGGATGCCATATTGACAGCACAGATTTGAAGCAATTCAAATCTTAGCAATTCTTACTTGGATGGGTCATGGATTAGCTAAGTAGTCAGCCATTTACGAACTAGTTAGTTATATAAGCTATGTATCACATAACATTATATAACTAACTAAGCTTATATAACTAACTCCATGGCCTATCCAGAATGCTAGTTGTCGTTGCTCCTATTGACTATCTATCTATGGTTCACACCCAATTTCTCGCAGCTTCAACTTTCACAACCTCGTGTTTTTGGCGCTGGCAACCATCATGCTGTATCTCGAATTCCAATCTTGAAATCAATCTTTTAAACATGTTAAAAGTATGAACATCACTTACTAACAATGATTTAGAATCACCACGTTTCTTTGTTTTTGCCTTGAATCAACAGAGTTCCGGATATGTCCTCTGTCTTTATACCACCTGTTGGAGGTAAATATGTCCATCCCCCTTGATCCCCCTCATATTTAATATCCTCCATATGGCCGCCAAATTGAATCGAATATATTTCACCAGGGTTTAGGGTTTAGGGTTGTTTCATATCATCGGCGGCTTCGCGAATTATCAGGAGCACCAAAAGTTCAACCAAGAATCTAATCAAAAATCACCAAAGTTATCCAAATGTCAAATGTCAACTTCCCCAAAGATCATCCAAGTCAATCCACCCCTTAAGATCCAAAAAAGCACCCCGCAGTCAGGGCCCCCCGTTCTCGCCCATCCTCGAAGAACATGCTCACCGAGTCATCTGCACCACTGGAGATCGCCGCCTCCGCCCATTCCTGGATACCTCAGTGGTGATCGTGGTGATTCATCAGTGATCGGGCCATAGCCTTGGCCTAGACATGCTGATGAAAATTCCTGAGATCACTGGATCCAGAGTTGGTGATCGGATCGGGTATTCTCCTCAGGTGATGATTAATACTGAGGCCCCGATCCCCAGGGCATCAAATCTTCCACAACGCAGTCGCGACTGATTCTCCTGGAAGACTGTCACATGGACATCGAATGGTTTTTGTTGGAAACCAATCGAAGATAGATGGGGATAATTTTTATTGGGATATAACTTATATAACTGATATAACTAACCAGCTTGCATGTTATACCCTGGAAGAAACGTTTACATAGATGTAGAAAACCTATGGGGACACTCGTTCGGAAAATGATCGAGAAATAGTGAGTGATAACTACATCTATCTTAGTTTGCAGGAGAGTAACTATCAGAATTCAAACAGAGTCTAACTACCAGAATCCATAAGATGGAGAGTACCAATGATGTCCTTCAGCTATATGAATAGCGTCGGTATTCAATGGCATGTCCTTTGACCAGCATTTGCTGGTAGAAGCTGCACCAACCACTTAGAAAAGGAGGTTTAGGGGGAAATGTCGTCACTCTCAGTTTCGGTTCAGCAGGCCGATGAAGAACTAGAAAGATATAATGGGATATGATCACTAGAAAGAGGGATTCAGTTTCACAACATGTCATGCTCCCCAAGGATTTATTTCTGAACAGCAAGGTCATGTTTGAGGTAGCCAGTGCATCCTTCAAAAAAGTTTCTTGGTGGTGAATGATTTATTGATATTTGTTGGGGGTTCCATAAATGGGGATACCCCTAAATGTATGGTTTTTGTAAGGGAAAATCCTATCAAAATGGATGATTTAGGAGTACCCGAATTTGTGGAAACCATCTATATATTGTTCTAAGTCTGATGTACAATTCCACATGTCTCAGACATCAATGGTACTTCGACCATAAAATGATTGGAAGAAGCAACTGGAAGAAGTACCATTGATGTCGGAGACATGTGGAATTCTACATCAGACTTAGAACAATAAATGGGGGTTTCCATAAATGGGGGTACCCCTAACTCATCCATTTTAATAGGATTTTCCCTTATCAACCATACATTTAGGGGTATCCCCATTTATGGAAACCCCAACAAATATCAATATATAAATCATAATAAATCATTCACCACCAAGAAACTGCTGGTGACAGAATGATCCCAATCCCAACCGCCCACTTTCCCGTCCTCCACTCGTGACCATGCCCCGGGTGTGGGAACTTCCGCGGCCGGTCCCGCACGCCGTCGCTGGGGCCCACCTCGTCGCACCGATAACGCCCACCCAGATGGATTGATGGTTTATAGCACCAACATTACCAGGTAAAATCATCTAAAATTGGAGTGGATCCTAGTGTTTTACCAGCAATCAGGGACAAAAGGACGTAAGTCGTGGTCCAAATCTGTTGAGAATGGCATGAAATTGATGTCTGAAAATGGGATATACCCAAAAATAGCCATCCGTATGTTAAAAAAGTGATGGTTTACCATCGAATTTAGGAATATCGGAATACCCGATGTTCATCTATTTTCAGACGAACCCAAATCTGAAAATTCCGCAAATTCTGAAACTGTCAATGCTTCGGAAGATCAGGATGGGATGGTTCAACCCCACATCAGTTTTTCTGAACCTGCCAAAGGTGGATGGTTCATTTGATTGGGGAAATTCCTCATCTTCAGACACACCCAAAGATCATATTGATCATATTGTTGGGTTTATATGTTGGGTTTACATGCCATCATATTGCATTATACAAATATCTTCATGATATTCCACGAAATCTCCATGAATTGCTTGGTTTTATACCCCAATTGGCGCACAAACCATGCCATGACAGCAGCTGAGGCTGCCAACAATGGCGCCACGCACCACACTGGACGGCTCCTTTTGAAAGCCTGGCTCTACGATCTGGTGGATGGTGCACCAGCTCGAAAAATCATGAAAAATCCCAGGGGGGTATCCAACAGTATGATGTGTATACATATCATATAGATATATTTACATATACACGAAAAAATATCTCAATGATGGTGGGATTGTTCATTGCCAGTTTGGGATGGTCCGAGGGATCCATCTTTCTAGATTTTTCCCAGAAAAGTGTTCCCAACTTGTGAGTTGATCACCATTTTCCATGGATTTTCCAGATGACTTCAAGGCCGCAGCTCCAGTTTTCCTCAATCCCATGGTTTTTTGTTGGGACCCACTGAGGGATCCATGGTCCAATCATTCCAATCCTCCCAGGGATCAGCGGCGCCTGCCCAAGCCTCCAATGATGCCAGAGCATCTCCCGGAGAACCCACAGGAAGGAGCAAAATCAGCTGGCTCGGTGAGTCCTGGCGCCAAGGTGTGCTGAAAATGAGGGCGAACTTCCCGAAATTCTCAAGATGTTGTCGAGGCTATGCCATGTGATGGTGCTTATAATGGCTACAACATGCGCATCAGCATCAAACAAGAACTCATCAAGTCCAGTCGGCAACCCAGTATGACTAGCGACAAAGCCATAAAATCTGTCAGCGCACAACATCATCATCATCATCATCATCATCATCATCACAGCATCTCCCTACCTTCCTCTACATCTTCGGGAATCAGTCTGTTGAGGTTGACTCATTTGTTGCAAATACTTGTGGTGATATGTCTATTATTATATCTATATTAATATTCATATCTAGAATCTATATATTCAAATCATTATATTATTTATTATATATATATATTATACATCTATTATACATATATTATACATATATTATACATATATTATACATATATTATACATATATTATACATATATTATATTATACATATATTATACATATATCATACAGTATATGCATAACAGATCTGGTTGGTGGTTTGAACCCCTCTGAAAAATATTATTCAATGGGAGGGATTATCCCATATATAATGGAAAATAAAAAATGTTCCAAACCACTAAATCTTCGTCAATGTTCCTCACCTGCCGAGCCAGGAAGGTCACATCCAACTCCCACCAGGGGCCAAATTGCGAAGGAAGGAGGGAGCGAACCACCTGAGATCTGCGCGGTTTTAAACATCGGGAAGAAAAAAACACAGTGGTTGATTAGTAGATGAATGTAGATTAATGTTCATGTTAGTAGGTTAAAGTAGATGTTAGTAGATTAATGTAGATGTTAGTAGTTGTGAGATTCCTCCAAAAATGATGTACTAATAATTAATCAGAAACATCTACTAATATGTACTGGTTAGTAGCTGTATGGGATTCCTATGAACCGGAAATGTCTCTCCAAAAATGATGTAATTACTCACATCTACCATGTAGTAATATAGTCCTAATAGTTTTGCTATTGGGATTTCTATTGAGAAAACAGCTTTGGGATGCTTTGGGATAATAGTACCACTATCTACTACTATTTCAGAATTGGATTTGACGAAAATCTATCTGATATGGGGGGTTGCTATGCTTTGATCAGTGAAAATACAATCTCCAAATATACTTTTCACAAGGAGCCAAGCTGTTTTATTTTAATCTACCTAGACCCTCCAAGTAGCATCAAGTCGCCACATATAAATGTGCTGTTGTAATCGCTATATAATGATTGCATAATATGATTATAATTCATGGGCTAAACCCATTTGTGTATATTTGTGACTTGGGACTTACTAAATATTTCATGCACCCAAATGCATCCAATCCTTAAGTGGATACCGCGAGGTGAAGGTGGATCAGCGGATTGCCACCACGTAAAACCAGTTGAAACCATGAATTTGGGGCTACCCACACTTAAAAGAAAATTCCGATACGAAGGATGTCCAAGCTGTGTCCAAAGTACTGAAAAAAAGCATCCTGAAGGATGTCCTGTCTCAGTCTTTTCCGATGAGTTCTGAGGATTTCTGCATACCAAGCCACACCAACACGCTCGATCATGCTGTTGCGCATGCAAATAAAGCGACCCAAAGGATCGTAGTAATGCACCTGTTGCGCATCCCTTCCCGATCCATCTAGACCATCAGATCATGTGATTTCTCAGCACAAATCATCCATGATAAGATCCCTTGAACTGATATGTTTGCTTGAGTTTGCTTGAGTTCCAAACACCCACCATCACCAGCTGCTTCACCAGCTCATCACCAAACTATCGGAAACTGAACTTTCAGCCCAAAGATTGGCGCATTTTTTTTCAAAGATGCTTAAGTCTAGGTGCGGCCTGGCCGATTGAATTTTGCCTCGATAGCGTCTATCAAAACACGAGGGTCGCAAGATATCTCGGTCGTCCACCCATTACCCTTGCTCGACACCAATGGTGGAAAATGGATCACTGGTTGGTGGTATACCTACCCCTCTGAAAAATAGTAGTCAATGGGTTGGTGGTATCCCATCTTATTATGGAAAATGAAAGTCATGTTTGAAACCACCAACCAGATCATCATGATGGCATATGATGGCAACTATTCATCCACCGGGACATCCGGAACCTGGCGAACCCTCCAAAGAATCGTCGTTTTTCACCTTCAAAACAACGCAGATCGGTGTCGTTGGACATCCTCTGCTCAAAAATCAGCGCCAACACCGCGCACCCCGAGGCACACGAGCTGGCCGTGACCACCTCCAAAGCCGGAGGCCCAGCGGAGAACACACTCTTGTTGTGTCGTTCTCCAGCTAAAACTATCCTGAAGGACTGATAGACGTGTAACCAATACTAACCAATGAGTTGTTTAACAGGATCTTCCCAACAAATGCTGACGTTTTGCTGTTTCATCCTGATTCCCCAATAAAAACTGACATCTGACATATCAAATCCACCAGGATGACCCGAAAAAAATTCGCTCCGCGTAGCACATGGCGCCATATGGTACCAACGGAACTGCCCCGGAGGCACATCTGTCGCAAATCAAGACAGGTCCACCATAGACTTCAATCTCTCGTGTACCAGGGTGATCTTGCCTTGCCTTGGGTTTTTTTTGCACCAAAAAAAAAATCAGATGGCCATATTTTGGTCAAAATGCTGGTTTTTATCCGTTCTCAAAAAGACAAACTCCCAATGTTTAGCATGTGATGGATCCAAGACAGATCACCAGGAAACAAGCAAATTGGGGGATCACATAATGCTTAATGAATATCAATCAAGTGTCCATTCGTCAAATTCCCAAGTTCATTGGTCAAAACAACGTTTTTCTTCGTTAAATCATGTTATTATATTAATGCCCATAAATTCCAGTGGAAATGGCCCAATGACATCCCTATCGACAAAAATGGTTGAAGCTTAATCCCCATCATAACAATGACCCCCACTTTTTTGTGGTCCACCCAACGCATAACAACCAGGAACTAAGCCGGATTTGTCTGAAAATAGGGTACCCCCAAATCCTCTGGTTAACTGTCATATATCTAATTTAATTATATGCAATATGAATGATCATGTGGGGTCTCTTTAAATGTGGCATCCCCAAAACCATGGGTTCCAATTTTAAAATGGGTTCATTTTGGATCATTTGGGGGTACCCTCATGACCTAGGAAAGCTCCATTTTTTGGGTTATATAGTATATACCCCATTTTCAGACACTTCCAAATAGTCATGGAAGTAAGTGTATATATCCCATGATATTCCCATGAAATCCCACGAATTCTATGTGTCTCTTCATCAAAAACCCTCCAACGAACTCAACTAATCAAGGCCCAGGTTGCGTCGCATCGGATGTCTCAAAGTGGCCCTCCAAGAGCCAAGGTTCGGTTCGATGGAACTTTACTTTCACCTGAAAAAACATGGCTGGGAGAACAGATTTTCGTCATGGGAATTATCGTGGTTTAATGTGGAGCAAAATAAATACGGTGACTGATGATGGAAATTTCTGAAATTGGATGAGTCAGTTCACCCATGGAATTCCCTGTGAAAACACCAAAAATAGTTTGTATTTATGGGCATGAAGATCCCCCTATGGTGAGAATGCTGCCAATGACAATCGTCTGTAACTCGGAAGTTTTCGAACTAAACTTCCTTTGATAATTCTGAAACGGTTTGCCAGCATCCAACGCTCCCAAACATGTGGAAAACGATATCTCCGGATGAGTCAGAAGTGGGTCTCAACAAACGGGATGGCGAATCTGTGCTTTCCAAACAAATGATTTCACTGACTTAGTGACCCATCCACTGCACCAGCGTCAAGATCAGATGGGGATGAGTTAAAAACTATCATGACCGTGGGGGTCTATCCAGATCCATCAAATAGCAACCAAAAATTTGGGGGACCATCCTGTACCAGGCTTCACCACTTCACCAGCAGATTTCGGATCCCAGTCACCAGCATGCTTCCCCAGCTATGATTCTCGGTCCACTCCACGTCCGGTCGCTTGACCAAGCCCTTCACCGTTCCTTCGTGGGATGCAGAGCCCTCTATCGTGCCGTCGGGATGAAAATGCAGATGCCGTTCCTGCAGGGGGACCCTGGAACTGACCATTCTGGTGATGAATCAATGGTGAGAGTTCTCCAATTCTTGCTGGCAGATTTTATTTCCCCAAACTCCTGCACCTAAGAAAACATCAACATGGCTTCGTCTGAAAATACAGAAACAATCGCAGCAAATCCCAGGGTTTATGTTCCAATTTTCCCTATTCACATCGCCATTTTCAGAGGTATATACATATATATATATATAGTAAATATAGTATATACCATTATATACCTCATTTTCAGAGAGTCATATCAACATCAACGTCAACTGCTGCTCCTCCCGACGAGTCTTCTGCTTTTTGCCGCTGCCTTCCTGGATGGTGACGGACCAAACGCCATTCGGCAGCTTGACGTCCTGCGTGGATTCCTTCGAGCCCTGCCTCGAGGGATGCTGCTTGGAGCCCGGCCGCGAGGTCTGTTGCTTGGAGCCCGGCCTGGCAGGTCGCCATTGTTGCCGTTGAATGGAAGGTTGGAGGCTATCTGGTTTTTGTTGGGGATTCTTATATATGGTGATTTGTTTGGGGTATGAATCAACCAATAATTATATGATTATGAGATGGGATGGGGGTATGTTTCATGGCTCAGGTTAAAAGAACTGGGATGTTGGCAGCGTTTCGAACCGGAATTGTCAGGAAACCTCAAGGAGATTCATTATTTAGAAGCCAAGTGGAAGTGGCTTTAGGGAAGGCTTCATGTATCATCCCAAGTCCCCTCGGGCTTGGGATCATTTGCACACCTTCAAAATGGATCGCTTTCGCACCAATGGATCAGGGAGAAGGCAGTGTGAGACGGGCCAGCAGGCTATGAATCTGACCCAACAGGTGCACCTATGTCAATGAATCAAACCGAAAACAACCATTTGGGACCTCGGATTGGAGGTGGGGGGTTCTCTTTTCAACTATGGATCTTCCCAGAACAAAACTAGGGTGTAGCGCTTTGGCTATCTATCACGCTGCCAACCTCCAAGTTTCCACCTCATCCCATTCCAAACGCCGTACTGCTTCATGCAGAAGTTCCCATGTATGGTAATAGTCCACAATCCCCATAACAATACAGTAATGGTATACAATACAATGGTAACATACCATATATTCATAATGATTCATAACCCCATGTTCCCAGCAACCATATCCGCCATTTGCGGCTTATTGAATCCCATATATGATCATATAACTTCATGTACCAGCCCGTATTCTGCGCCATACTCCCGGAATTTAGAATAAGTACATATAATTACAGTCTCACATGTATACACGATAAGAATCGATAAGACATTACTTAGTATCATTAAAGTATCATCATTACAGTATCATTAAAACATCATAAAACACCAACAAACGCCAGAAAAAACACGAGATGTTGCCCAGTTTTTCCCATCCTTCACCCATCCCCAGCAACAGACCCCCCACCTGGACCGTTCCTGGGAGCGTTGCTGCGCATCGGCCGCACTGCAGCGACGGTTCAGCATCTCCGCTTGCGCCTCGATGGAATCTTCGCCGGTGGGGCTGCCCGGGTCGGACTGGCGCCTGGTATAGTTCTTCCGGAGGTACTGCCTCTGGTGAGTTGATGTGAATTGTAGGCCGTTCTTCTGTTGGGATCTTTCGGGGGTGTCTGAAAATGATCGGAAATGATCATCGTCTTTCCCTTGTTTATGGCTATTCCGGGGGGTGCCCAGTTTTTATACATCTTTTGGTAGATGGAGAAAGAGCGATTGAACGGCGATTGATGGTTTTTGTTGGGAGTTGAGTTGGGAAGAAAAGGGAGAGTGAAGAAGATTGGGGATAGAGCCTGAAGCCAAAATGAGGGAAGGCCAGAAAAACGGCCCGTTCGATAAGTATATAAATTGTTTCAAAAATTCAGCCTTCATTTGCAGGGATTGTTCCGGTTACATCCGGTTATATACCCTATAATAAATGGGAAGGATCTCTTCAAGAGAAGCAAGGACACAAGTGCGGTGGTTGAATATACACATCGCAAACAAAACAAACTGAAATGGAGAAGCGGCACCAACATCACAGGGATGACTTGAGATATAAACAGCGGTTGAACGAAAGTAGGAACAAGGATTTGGTGTTTTTTTTTTTGCAATTCCATCCCCCGTTTGTATGAAACACTCCCAATCTATATTCCCAATTAACGTATTTCATCCCCTACTAAATCTATTAGATTAGGGGGAAGGGATTGAATTGCCAGTTGGACCTCAAACGGACCATCCCAAAATGACATGTCGCGGGAAGGGCCAACTGGGGAACTGGTCTTGACACAGTGGTGTTCGGTGATGCATCACATCAATCCGTGGGGCGAAACACTTCATGGCTTTGAAATGGCCACCCTTCGCCCCAGTGAAATGCGAAACAACAAACAACCTGCACCGTTCGTTTCCCACGCAGCCCCCGTTCCTGGAGACGTCAGTGTGAATCCGAGAAAAGATTTGCCGATTTCCTGCCAACTCCTCCTCCTCCTCCGATCCTTGCAAAATAGGGCGCAGCATCCCCAAATCCATGGGGTGCCTAGAAAATTAATAGAACTATAACAAAAATAGCAAAGTTGGGGGTGCTCCACAATTTCTAGATGAACCATGATGAACCCACATAAGCCTTCCAACGCTGATTGTCATCTCCTTGGCCTCAAGGAGTTCTACTTCGCAGAGGAATTCAAACAGATTCCATGTAAAGCCTATTCGAGATTGGTTTGCTGCGGGTGCAGCACTTGAAATCTATAATGACTATAATGAAACCAGTGCGTTTCCCATGTTTTCCCCACTCATCGTCTTCCCGGCTCAAGAAATTGACAGATTGCAACGAGACTTCGCCCGGGTTAGCCGCAGCAAAGGGGCCGGACAGTGACCGGTTGCTCCGCTGAGAATGACGACTCTGCGGGGGTTCCAGAGATGCACCTGGTGAAACAACCATCTTTAGAAACCTGGGCGATATAGGTACTGGCGAAATTGAATCATTCCTCAAAATTGGATCTTTGAAATATATATATATAGATATATACATTAATTATCATTAATTTAAGTAGATTTAAGTATTATATATATATATATACAGTTGGTTCTTTATGCTAGTTCTCTGGTTAGGCCAAGATCACAGGTAACATGCTGGACTTCACGAGTTCACGCACAACGCGGATGAACAAATGAATCACAAGGCCCAACAAGTCCCAAAGACAGTCAGCAGTGAGTACTGTAGTCAAAAGAGGGGAAATCAGAACGCTGGTTTGCAAAGCTGCAGCCTTCGCATCACTTGACACGTGTAATGTAGGTTGGCAACCACCTCATGGTGGGTTTCTCCGCTTCTCCGTTTTTTTTTGTAATCTCGCAGAACCACAAGGGTATACCGAGTGCCCAGATAGCTAAGTCTGTGTGAATAATTTGATAACATGTATTAACTACGAAAGGTTACTGTAACTATGGTTTATGATAGATATAGTCGATATAGTTACGTTTTGGCTATTCGGGCCCTTTTCCCCACCTGCCAGGTGAGGGTCTCTAGATTTTATCAGAGGTACTTTCTCCTTCCTTCCTTCTTCCTTCCTTGTGGCAGCCTCAGATCGCAACTGCGAGCTCCGGACCTCACCGGGCACTGCCGGACCTCAACCGCGAGCTCCAGATCACAGTGCCCGTGTCAGAGAGAATGTCAGAATCGATGCCAGATAGAATGCCAGAATAGAATGTCAGAATAGAATGTCAGAATAGAACGTCAGAATAGAACGTCAGATAGAATGCCAGAAAGAATGTCAGAAACTATGTAAGAATAATGTGTCAAGTTTTCATCACTCGAAGAAAGCAATTCGATGTACCAAATGGTGTTTCAGCTCCAGCTTCTGGGGGTTTTAGCCTCATGAGATGTGGGTAGCCGACGGAACCCCGTCAATTTCCATGTTCTTTCCCCGGGCCATAGACCCACTCTGCACAAACTTTGCAGAACATAGTGCCAACAGTTGAAAAATTCTGGCGTAGAACAGTTCGTGGAATACCCCAATCTCCGGCACCTGACTTGACGGTTGGGATGAGCATTTCCCTCGGCTCCCCGCCGCTGTTGCGGCTGCGCGCCGATAAGGGGCGCAATGTGGGAGCCCCGCAGCGGGCACAGATACCGATGGCGATGCCGATTTCCCAGCAGGATTTACATGCATAGAATTCCTGGGAAAGTGGGATATGGTGATTTAATGGGATTTAATAGGATTTAATGGAGAATAATGATAACTTGCTGGATGAAGCAATTTGCGTTGGAAGATGTCGAAGAATCTTGGGCACCAACCGTCAAGAGGTCAATTTTAAAATCCTGAAACAATGCATTCACCAAGCCCTGAACGAATTGGTCTAGGACCAGTTCAAGGGAAAATCTATGAAAATCTATAGGAAACACCGGAAACACCCTTTGGGAAATGGGTGTTAAAGCCAAAACTGGCGGTTCCTGGATGTTTCTGGCTGTTCAACCAAGGCCATCATCAGGCTGCCCAAGCGTCTGTTTCTTCATCGACCAGTCGCATAATCAGATTTCGACAGCTGGCGCAGTGCAGCTTTTCAGGCAGCATGGCTGCGCTCCGATGTCCGGTCGTGGTGGACAATGGAAAGGCTTGACGGAGGTTGTACACCTTCCTGTTTGCAGCGAAGGAAGTGTTCGTGGCGGTCACGAAAATGCCAGGAGGACATTTTATGGTTCAGGCTACCATGGTATGCAAAATATCTATAAATATCTATGGTTATGTTATATATATATAATGTTATATAATGTCATATAAATATCCATGGTGAAATGTCCATGAACACCCCGGTCTTACCAAGCAGTCACTTTTTTACCGAGTTGATCCATTGATCTCCCCAGTCGTCACCATGGGTGTCAATACTAAAAGGCTCAAAGCGTTGGGTTTTTTGGGGTACCATCCACTGGAAACACGGGAAACCCCTTCTTAGTAAGGCCTCAGTAAGCCATTCCCACTGCTCTTTTCATTGGTGCGTATCCAACTCTATCAGCCAAGCTGCAATAGATCGGTCGTTTTGCAGTCCGCCAGATGTTTCCTTACTCCCAACAAGGCAGGAGGTACCCTAAAATGGATGGTTTACAATGGAAAATCCTATGAACATTGATGATTTGGGGGTACCCTCATTTTAGGAACCCCCCATATATAAGGAGAATTTGTCGAATGTTTTCAAAAGAAGAGGTCTGAACAATATCTTGTGATATCTTTAAAATAAAAAATAGCTAAAAAACAAGTTCGCTAATCAAAGAAATCCCCCCACAGAATCAAAGGTCATCTTCAGCCCAAAGGCCTGGGGGCGCCACTAGTCAAGTGAACGTCCACTGGCACTGGAGCTGGGCAAATGAGTCATCAACCATGATTCACCAACGCACAAAATGATTGTCTATATGATTAAATATATATATATATATATGTATTATAGTATAAACATGTATATATAAACAAAATAACGTACAAACTATATAAAATGTTCTGTAACGCTAACTACATTATTTACACTGAAAACAAATTTCCATAATATAGAACCGATATCTCTACTCTTTGAACCGGAACATCAAAAGCGCTCATCATCATAAAAAATCTTCAAAATGTCAACATCCAACCATCATTCAACAACATTAAAATTTTGACAAGTCACTCCATGCCCCGAAGCGTTTGTTGTTTCTCCTGTTTCTTCTTCTTCTTCTTCTCCGCCAGGGTCTTTTGACTTCCCCCAGAGATGGCATGGATCACCATTTCCGTCGGATCGTCCGTGGGCCGTGTGGCCAGGATCCCAGGATCCGACTGCCGATGGCGGAGGTCGGAGGACGAACAAATGGAGTCGAAAAGGGGTACTAGATGAACTTTGGCTTACTGTTGTTGAGAGAAACCACATGTCATATGTGTATGTATATATATATATGTATATATATATATATATATTATAATAATAATTTATTATTAGTGTTGTTATTATTGATTATGTGTATATATATGATTATTATATATATAACATACATATATCATATCATATATCATATATCATATGTGGTGTCCAAATGGTGTCCAGATGCTTTCAAAACCAGCAAAAAGGTATTTCTCCACATTTCGAAGAACCAGGTCATGCCATGTCATGCCATGCCTTTTCCTGGCACGTTCTTGCTGCTTAGTAGGTATGGAATGCCATGGCTAAGTGACCCCCCGTCGGGTTTGCCAACGACTTGAAGACTTGCCCCCTTTTTTCACCATTGACACATAGCGGACATAGCGGCTTCGGGATCATCTAGCTTGACCCTCGTTTTTGGCATCGATGTTTGACACATATTTGACATATATTTGACATATATTTGACATATATTTGACATGTGTAAATAATAATATATCAAATAGATGTCAAATTTATGTCAATTATGTAAATACATTTACATAGGAACTGGATGCGTTTGTGTGTTTGTGCAGCCCAGCCAACCCGGCCAGCCCCGCGCCTTTGGCTCATCTTTGGCTTGGGCATACGCCTTTCGGCGAGCGCTGCTGCCACTGCCCATGCCGCACAAAAAGTTCAGGAAGAGCCAAGTGGATTTGGTTCCATCATATCAGCATATTGCCTAACGGTTAAGTCATATGGTGATATGATGTGATATGATGTGATATGATGTGATATGATGTGATATGATGTGATATGCACCAGGTCAAGTAGCCCCCATGAGTTGAGCTTGGCAAAAAGAACGCCAAACTGTGTATTTCCAAAAAACCTGGAGGATTCTTGGGTTTTTTTGATTCAAAATGGGAGAAACTGACGGATCTGACGGGGTTTTTGGGTGGGGTTCACCATGCCATGATTCAACCCGCTTGTGTTTTGCTGGCGCCAGCCATGGTCTTTTCAAAGGTACAGCTGGTCAGCTGCTCGAGCCCAACAAGACAGAGGTTCACGTCATGCATTGCCTTCATGTCAGCCCCAAATCTGGGACATACCCGGCCTGGTAATGACTAACAGTCTGCTATTGAAAATGGCCATTGATAGTGGATTTACCCATTGAAAATGGTGACTTTCCATAGTTATATGTGACATATCTTAGTTTACCAGAGGGTAACAACCATCAACCCACATCAACCCACATCAAGCTTTTAGCATGCTGATACCCACCATCAACAAATATCCACAGTGGCTCCACAAAAACCGGATGGCACCGGGGCACCTCATGGCCCCAGGTAGGCATGGTTGGGCTCCATTGGCCGCAGAACCAGGATGGCACTCTTTGTACAGAAAGACCTTTCCTGAGCATCCGCCAACTGCACGGGAGCCCTGCAAGTTGGGCACCCAACTGCTGGGTTGCTATCAACCAAAAAGGGTCTTGGTCAACTGTTGTGTTCATGGGAATTCTAGAGATCAGCAATGAACAGCATGACAAATATGACAAACACGAGATGTCATTCAGTAAGTGGCCACCAGTCTTGTGAACATCACCACTCATGGGAAGCCCGAAATTCTTCTTTCCACAAGACTTCAAGTAAATCCGTGTTACCATGTTTCAACAGTCATTCTCTTTGGTGTAATCTCATGGCTTCAACAGAAAATCATGGGAAACCACCACATTTGGTATTAAAGTCCAGCCAGTCTCCGGGGACTTTCCCAACCCCAAACTCCGGTGCAGCAAAATGTCAGCCGTGCATGCTGAAGTCTCGGCAAAATGCATAGCCTCCCAGGATTCAGATGGACGTATGGGTGGTTTTTCAACCCATCCCATCAATGCTACGTTTTTAATGTGGTTGACCTTAAGTACCTACCACATGCCATGAATACAGCTCCAAAAACACACATTCAAAGACATCCTGGGATGTCCCTGCGTGTTTTTTTGTCCGTGGTAGATTTCACCCATTGCTGGGGGCACCATTGCTACGTCTCCGCCACGGCATCGCGCCTGGTGCATCGAAAGCCTCGCCACCAGTCATCGCTCATGGCGCCTTTGGACTGAGCCTCCGGCGGCTGATCCAGGAGTTTGACCCTTCAGAAATTTCCGTCACCCAGAGGATGGCGAGGTTGGGGAGTTGATCCAGTCTGGGTGGAGTCAGGACACCTGTGTTGGTGATAGATGGTGAACATTGCTGGGGATCTGAAGATCCCATCCCCAGTTTCTCGATGTTTCTCGTTTCTCCGGTGGATAGCCCAGTTCACCTGTAGTAGCAAGGACGAGGCGGCAGAACTGCTGCCGCCCAACAAAGTCAGATGTTGCAACTTCTGGCAGCAGCGCGCCAGGTAGGTGAGACCTGGCGGTCGCGAAGCTTCGAGGAAACCATCCAGTGGATGGATTCAGGTGAAACCCATGTTTTGGTTTATAAATGGCCATAATGAACATGGTTGGACGTGATGGATTTTCAATGACCATACTTATCCACAACTATCCATAACTTGGTTTGTATTGTTCATTTCAGACAAAATTCGGGGTACATCGCCCAGAAATTGGGGGTGCTATTCCTGAGTTGTCGTTCTCAGCAGTTTGCTTCCAACTCCTCTCATGTTGATGAGATATCTGCTGATATATTTCATTCCCAGAAGTACAGTGTGATGTGGTTTGGAAACTCTGTCCTTGGCTATCCATTCTTTGGAGATATTGAATGGACCATAGCTCTGAACAGCTCCCTCCATACCCAATCTGGACAAATTACACCATGTCACCCAACCTGAAAAGTTTGGCCACCAACTTGGGATAGTTACCCCCAATATCCCCAATCCAATTCCCATCATTTCAGTGTTCGCGACATGAGGTCGTCATAATTCATCGATTTGCATCGATGTATCAGATTGCATCGAAATCTATATAGCCTAAAGCTGGGTTTATAGACCAACTTACAACATCTTACAACTGGTAAAAATGGCATTTTTCGATGGTTTGATATCACAAAAACATCCAAAAGCACTCCACCATCCATCGCACCCGATCGGCTCGGCTCGTCGGATGATGTCGGATGGCCTGCATCGGAGGGACCTCCTCGGCCAAGCAGGTGAAGCTCACGTAGCTCACTCAACAAGCCAAGCCTGGCGGGGTCACCTTGGGTGGTTGGGATGGGATGTGGATCGGGATGAAATATGATGAATGACTTGGTGGTTAAAGACAGCTTTGCGCACCGAGAAGCCTTGCCCACCCTCCACCCTTCTTTTTCTGAAAGGGCGGATTTGTGACAGATCCCTGTCACCTGGCCTGTCTGTGCCAGCCAGTTGCTCCAGGTCTGCA
>Ga0126342_10006205_pt1 | contig 21139 bp, 20 predicted proteins | sample Cyp1metagenome_FD_92528 | JGI IMG/M metagenome (GOLD analysis project Ga0126342, IMG submission 92528) | Coral microbial communities from Lord Howe Island, Old Settlement Bay, Australia - Cyphastrea 1 metagenome | ecosystem: Host-associated > Invertebrates > Cnidaria > Coral ...
ATGTTTTCTTCATTTTTGGAGATATAACAACATTCCTTGAAAGCCGGTGTGCCATTGGGATTTTGATATTTTGATGTGACTTTTGCCCAGTTGATGTGACTTTCTTCCAACTCGCTGTTGCATAGGGTTGATGTGACTTCTGCCCAACTGATGTGACTTAAACCCTTCGCTAGTAGCTTTGCACACCATTCCTGGGGGAAATCTTTGTATCCTTTCCTTTACATGGCATGGATCATCTTCCAGAAGCACATGCAGTCTGCAGGCTTAGATGGGAGCTGTGTTGCTCTGTTTGAAGCAGAGAGTGCAAGATGTGCACTTGACAAGCTGGAAATGGCTACGGGTCATAATATAATGAATATACGAAGTCCGTGGTACTGTACCCTCATTTTCATGCTAAGCTAGCTGGTATGCAAATTGTACGCTCATCCCCAAACATATCAGATCTATACGTATTATTTCTATATTGACATGATCATACCATCAGAATATGCTATTAAGATGGATTACGCTGACCTGCTCCCAAAGAATCAGTCGAACTGAATGAGACTGCTTGATGCCGCTCTGATCTAGGCTTAAGCAGCCAGCGATTCATTGCTCATAGTGACCGGAATTTGTAATATGGTCGTTCCGCACCGACATGACCCGTCACTTGCTCCTCAGGAGATGTTCCTTTTTGTTCAAACATGTTCAAACTATGATAGTTTGCTTGAGTCGCGTTGTGTTTCCATGAGCAGTATCCTTTTTTGTATCGGCCATTGCGGTCAGCCTTTTCAGCCCAGATATCATCAGATTCGTTTTCAATCACCAGCAGCGCGCAGTTGCGATGTCGCTCTTCGCAGCCAGTAGGCCTCTCAGCATTGATCATCCCAGACATCTATGGCACAGGTCCTGCAGGCACGAGGCAGATCGACTGGTGGGGATCGGTGCTGACAAAATGATCAACAACTTTGGCTTGGTTCCATACTATCTGTAGTTACTATAGTTGCTATACAGCAATCTTATCCTGTAGTTACTATGCTATCTATAGTTGCTGAACATTGCTGAACCAAGCGTTCCAGCAAGTCATTGATTGTAGATATCATATCCATTCATATCATACATGGGTCATTAAATGTCCCCATTGAACATCACCCAACCATTAGGTATATGGTCTATAATGGCTACTATAAGGTGATGTCCAATATTCCCAAAATGGACAGTTACCAACCCCTGTCATATCCCATGGATTTTTCACACTGCTCAAAACCTCCGGACCTATATGCGGTGAATCATTGTCACTCCCGAGGTTTGGATACGCTGAAGAAGCGCACCACCCAGCTACTGGACAACCTCGACAAAGTCAAGGCACCCGATAACGTTCCCCGCAGCGGAATTGTGGTGTTTCGGTAGGAATGGGATGGAAATGGATAACTTACCCTCTGGTTATGACTAACATAGCCATGGTATAGATGGCCCTAATCGAAATAGATGGTTTACCTATTAACAGCATGGTGGATCTTTCCATGGCAAACTGTGAGTCATAACCAGGTTGGGTAAATTCTGATCAGACTTGTGCCATCTTGAAAGGGACCATGTGACCATGGACGTTGTCTTGGAAGATTAACACACCGGGGGTGAGCTGTTCGGAAGAACAAGATCTCTCCAGCCCATTTTGCGAATCGCACAGTGACAGGATGGCAAAGGGGCAGATGGTGTCACTTTGCAGGAGAAGGGGCGGAATCCAGTGACCTGGGAATCAATGGGGAAGTGATATTTTCCTGAAACTCTGACGAAAAGCTGAGTGTATTCTTTTCTATTTTTCCATATTTTTGCTATTAGTTTTGTGTATCTTTGTGTCTAAGAGACACGGTCTTTTCCAGGAGCCCAGCATCGAGATACCCTTTGATCCTCAGGCTGCCAGCAGTGTTGATCCTCCGTGTCCACTGCCGCCACAATCACCATGATGACATGATATGACATGATGCTTCTTGGTGACCACATTTATATACCACAGGACATAGGAACAATTGACATGGCATTGCCCTCACCACCATCACCGCCAGCATCATCATCATCATCATCATCACCACCACCACCCCCGCAATCATCACCATCATCATCAGAAGCAGCAGTCGCAGCAACATCATCCTATATAATTGTGAAGTCGTAAAGCCAATCTGGAACGGTTGCGAGTTGCAATACGGCCCAACATGCTTGTCCATGTGACAACAAAAGTGATTGATGTGCCACCACGGTATGTGACTCTTCCCGGAGATGAACAAAGAAGGATAAGAGCAGAAGCACATCCAAGCATTTAGACGTAAAAGGGGTGACTGCATTTCATGAGATAGATTTATGATTTTCTTGGATCAAAAGGACTAATCCCTCAAGTTAGACAGTTTACTTTAAACAAAAATCATAGAATCATATATGATAATGACAACCATTCATAACCATTCATAACCCATATCAACCCCCCAAATAGATGCTTTACTAAACATGGCAAAATTTTGACCAGCCATTTTGGTCCACTCCCCGGTCCCCCCGTTGAGCGAAAGCGCAGGTGGCCAGTGCTTTGGGGTGTCCAGACGACAGTATCCTGGTCCAGTACGAGGTGCCAAGGAAGTTGTCGTCTCTGGAAAACCCTGAGTAGTATATGTGAATGTTCTATTGTATAATATTTATATATATATATACTAGATTATACTAGTAGAATGTTCTATAAACCAATGTAGTATTCAATCGACTATGATATTAAGTTCTCAGTATGTTCCGTTTTTCAAATCTTTGATGTAAACCAGAGTATTGATATATCTATGTCTATATAAATATGTACTAAGATCTATTGCATGACAGAATATTGATGTGTGCCCCGTGTACAGCCGGTTGCATTGCCAGTTTGGGCGACCACTCAGCAACCGGTCGCAGTGCAGTTTAGAAAAATCAAGCTCCAAGAAAGACTCATTCAACAAGTGACAATTCACCGGGATTCCTTCTTACATGTGATTGATATTTATTGATCATTGGGTTTCTGTACTACCTCCATATTAATCCTCAAGTCGATCATTCAATCGATTCTGGCGCCAAGTTCGGTGATTGAACCTGCGCTGCCAGGTGCAGAATGGAGAGGACAAAGACAGAGAGATAGCCTTATACTCCATGCCTTTGGGTATGCCTGGCGTGTGCGTTGCAAGGGCCGAGTTAGCGCTTGAGAAAATGGTATCAAGTGGATTCAAGTGGTGTGATATGGTGTGATAATGTGTGATTTTCAAAGCCAGCGAAGCAGCTGAAATTGAGATGTTGCATAGTTCCTGGATCCAGCGGGGGGCATAGAGAATGGATGCGCCAAAGCCATTTCGGAAAGAAACAGATAAATGATATTGACACCTTGGATTGAGATGGACACAGCTATCTGATTTGGGAGATATCAAAACATGTGTTTCAGGTTCAACTACAAGCATCAACTCAGCCAATTTTAGGTATATAATCTAAATTAGGTTATACAGTACTTTTTTCAGATGATCATATAGAACAATACCATCTTACAGCATAATTACTGATTTAGTATTGACGATGAGTGTTAATGAATGGTAATATGATGTAATATGTATCTTATTTTATGATTAACCACATCATGGTTCATTAACATCAACCACTAACATCATTATTAATTAATGCAATTCAGTAATGGTCGTATGCATTTGACCCAGGAACATGAATAGTTCATTGTGTGGCAGCGATCCAGGCGGTGCGGTGAGCGTCACTGTGGGTATGGTGACGAGCTGAGGAGCTGTTGGGGATGGGTGGAACAATTTCTTCACAACGTTGGCCATTGGAAAATTTGGTAAAGTAATGTAGTTAACACATAAACCACCCATTTGGGAATGGTTTATACCATCCATTTACGGTGATTTTGGGGATGTTTATTATTGATATTATTGTTTTAAGCACATTTGTGATGGTCATGTTTGATATAAATCATGTGGGAAAATGGGGTTTTACTAGCAACGCCAAATCTTGGATAGTCTTGGAATTTGCAGATGTCGCGAACGTGTTCTCACAGGCTACACGTAGAGTTGAGATGTCACGACAGTGACACCTTGGCCCAGCACAATGCCTGCACTAAGTTTGTCTGACAATGATTTATCATCATTTTCTCTATTCAGAGGGCCATCAATTTGGGATATACTTGATAGAGCATGATATAACATGATTTAACCCATTTTGCGACACACTCTGTGCAAAATCAAAATTCTGAGCTGCCCGGGCTTGGTGACTGGGACGTGGGAAGCGGGAGCTGAGGTGAGATCCAGCTTTCCACCACCAGGGCACTACCACTTCAGATTCAAGGTGAGATATTGGGCCATGGGCAATCACGGATGTAGACCATAATCTGGAGGTCATGTGTAAGAAATGAAAGATAGATGACCAAGTTCCCCACTTCAACGAAGGTAGGACTTTCACCAAGGCAGTTCATTTGGACCGACCTTCCGCCTTCCGGCTGCAAGGCACCGACGTCAGATGGTTCTTTTGGAGGGTGGGTTTGGATTGACTTGGCCCGTGGCCCCGGAGCATTCTGTGGAGGAATCAAGCCACCATCCCGATGGATCCATTTCAGGAGGTTTCCTAAGTCATGGGGGTATCCCCAAATCATCCATTTATAGATGGGGTAGCACCAAAACAGCTGGTTTATAATGGTTTAGAATGGTTTATAATGGAACATCCTATTATTGGTACACCATCTATTTTTCATAGGATTCTCCATGATAAACAATCCAACTATTGGGGTACCCCTCATTGATGAAAACCTGAAACCAGGCCTCAGACCAAGACTTCGTCCCAGTCTACAATGGTGGCATCGTGGTGAAGGTGCTTTTGACTTAGTGGAAGATCTCAGGCATTTAGTTGAAGCGGAAATGTCAAGAAAATATGTGAGTTTCTCCGTAGATGTTCACCATCAGGACATCATCATACTTCTGTGATTTCCAGAACATGCTCTAATATTTCCAGAACATACTTCTATGATACTCAGTTCTTTATTCTTTTAGGTCCTGTTTTCGTGGCAAGTTTTGCCCAGTCATCTCTGGCTGGTTCGGTTCAAGCTTAATCATCGCCTCTCTCAACTGCTGTTCGGCCACGATCTAAGTGCTGTTCAGCATGCTGTCTAGACACTTGGTTGCAAGATGTGGGGGGAAAGGATGGGAAAGGACTAATATTGTCTAATATCACTGTTTCCTAGAATCTCTTTCAAGGAAAAATCTTCAACACATGGGTTTTCTGCAATTTTGATTCCCTTGAATCCACATTGTTTGCCACAGGAGAGTTCTGTGGCATTTTGCTTTTGGCCGCCACCGGCATTTGCGTCACTGGCGACATGGTGACCAGCAAACTCATTGAAGAATCGAAGTGGCCATACTGGTACTTGGTGTGTGAACTGCAACTGATTGGTCTATTTTTCCATCTTTTTCCCATTGAAAAAGTTGCCAAGTGCCTGGCAATTGATCCGTTTGGTCCATTGCTGATTTGTGGCTCTAGTTTTTTCCGTTCGGTATTGGATGAGGTGATCAGAGTTGCTTTTGGGTCATGAGTTGTTTGATTCTGATGGTTTCTTTGCCATGGGTGGTAGCTGTAGCAATTTTCCATGTTGCTGTGCTCCTTGAATATTTGGTGCCAACTAGTCAAACCAGATTGTAGGATTAATTGTCGTCACTGATTTCTTCCACACCAGCTGTTTCTTCAACTTGTTCAGTAGTTGTGCAAGCATCTAAGCAATAACCGGCTTTTATCGCTCCACACTAGACGCTTGGGAGCCAATGCCTGGTACCAAGGCGGTGCCTGCATCGTGGCATCATTTTTCAATGGCCTTGCAGTGTACTTCTTCAAGATGGACCTTCCAGGTAGAGGCGATATGAAATGGGTCATCGCTCGATCTCTGCTGGAGGATCTTCACTGGTACTTTGCCGTGATTGCTGTGATCATCGGTGCATCACCTGGTGATGTCGCAGCGCTCACCAGCATTGACATCATCGCTGCAGCTTTTTTTGGACTCATCTTCTTGGGTGAAAAGCTGACTGTGATGCACTTCCTGGCACTGGGATTGTCACTGGCAGGAGCTATCTGCATTAGTCAACCGGAATTTCTCTTTGGCCGTCCCGAGGGACAACATCACAGCCCATTGGGATGTTGGATGGCCTTGCTTTCGGGCTGCTTCCAGGCGGGATCTTTTGTTTGCGCCAGAAAGTCAGTCCACATCTCCGTGGGTGTCTTGACTTTCACCAGCTTGCTGCTGGCTATGCCTATGGCCTTGGTGCCCCCCATGTTGCCCATGGGTAAAAAGGAGAGCTGGGAGCCCGTTCTCGCCGAACCTGGCATTGCCTTGGGTTTGCTGCTGGTCATCAGTATCTGGACCATGTCTGCTGTTGCTTTGCCTGCGGCTGGGGCCACAAGGTGTCCTGCTGCGGTGAGTGCCACTGTCTTTACCAGTGCATGCATGGTTTCAGGCTACTTGGCACAGATGTTGTTCTTCAAAGAGATGCCCCAAGCTCTCACGCTGCTGGGTGCTGCATGCATGCTGCTCAGTGTGATATTGATGGCCATTCCTTCCAGGATGTCAGAGGCAAAGCCAGAGAAGCCAGCAAAAGCTGCGGTTCCAGTGGCTCCAGTGGATGCAGAGGCACAACCATCAGATGGTACAGATGAGATTGTGGATACTGTGGATACTGTGGATGGAGATGACACCGAGAGTTTGGGCTCATTCGTGGCCTCTGAGGTCTCCTTCCGTTCTTCCAAGGTGCGACGTCGCGCCCAGCATTTCCCCAAGGCAGCAGCCTTGGCGGAGCGCATTGGTGCAGCCTTTCCGGTTGTCGCCATGTCTGGCTAAGAGATGGAGCTCACGCGAGCTATCCTCTGCCAAAGCATCAAAACTGGAGATGAACCATTGTTAAATGGGTTTGTCTGAAAATAGGGTATATTCCCAAACAAATAGCCATTTAATAGGGATAATGATCATTAACCATTGGCTTTAGGGGTACACTATTTTCAGACACACCCAAATGGGTTATCCGCTGTACAAATCTCAATTCCAGTTCTCTGGCATCAGGACAGGAGATGTTCAAGGTAACATTTTGGACTGATGGATACTGATGGCCCCGGAAGGTCAGGTTGAAACTTGTACAGCTGCACAGCTGGTTCACCAGCAACCGAAGCCTTCCCAAGCGAATTGTCTGCCGCAGAATGAAAGCAATGTCTGGGAGTTTGCAAGCTGAGTTTGTTCCTTGAAGTTCTGCCTAGGAGATCCTAGGAGTTGTTTTTATGTCGTTGAAGCCTTGTTAGTAATGAACTTGGAACTTGGGGTCTCAGGAGATGTGCAACTGGTTTGTCGTGGTTCCTAGACCCTGAACCGGAAGAAAAGGTCATGTCAGTGAATTCGGGAATCGCAACAGATATGGATTCGGGATGACTCTACAGATCTTAGCCAGGCCCTGTGTTTGCCCGACATTTGTGGCACGGTCGCGGCCTGAATTGCCTACGGCCTACGCTGTGGATGCTTTCGGTATGTGTGTTTCCCTTCTCCACCTGCTCGAAGATTTTTCTGCTGCTTCAAGTTCATTAAGAAACGTTGACGTTTTTTCCATGACATCGAGAGCTATACATTCACCAAACAGCTGCTATGCATTCGCTATCATTCATGTCAGATCTATGGAAATTCAGGAAGCTTCATGAGCACGTTCAACCCCCTATATAGGTTTGCAATACACAGTCATATCAATCTCCGGATATCAATCGATATATATACACAATAATATATATATATATATTAATTATATAATTGATTATATAACCGCATTATTACTAAATATGTAGGTTATACATATAGCATGAAGTCAAAAAAACATAGCATATCGTAATGTGTGGTAGGCATATCAACTACACAAATACAACATAATGATGTTTAGTACAATTTACACACATTTACGATCATATAATAAAATGAATATAATAAAATGTAATATAATGTAATATAATGTAATATAATGTAATATAATGTAATGTAATATAATGTAATGTAATGTATTCTGATATGATATGACATGATAATATATGGTATTCAGTGATTTATGACAACCTACAGGGCTTACGACCAAGGCCCGGCCCGGCACAAGCGCCCGGAGCGCCAGGGCTTCGGCCTCCGCACCGTCACGCAGCGCCGGGAGCGCTGGGGCGCCTTGGCAACGGAGGGAATTTATGGTGGTTTAATGGGATTTTATGGGAATTTACAGTATGGGGTTTAATTCGAATTTATGGTGGTTTGATGAGTTTTTATGGGATTTAATGGTGGTTTTCTGGGATTTGATGGGATTTAATGGGATTTAATCGGATTTAATGGGATTTTATGGGATTTTATGGTGGTTTACTGGGATCTAATGGGAATTTAGCCTCTGGTAAACGTTTACATAGCGAACTGGAAAATCACCATTTTGAATCGGTAAATCAACTATTTCTATGGGCCATTTTCAATAGCTATGTAACAAATTACCAGAGAGTATATGTATTTTACAGATCTTATATGTTTAATTAATCCAGCTGGCTGAAGAGCCATTTAAAAGTTACCCTCTGGTAAACTAACATAGCTATAGAAAATCACCATGATTAATGGGTAAATCCACTATAAATGACCATTTTCAATAGCTATGTTAAATTACCAGAGGGTAAAAAGTGCTTATTCCAAGTTCCGTGTTTTTGGGGCCTGAACGTCTATCAATCCGAGCTGTATGTTCTTCAAAAAAATGATCAGCAATTGAATCTCTGAGACTTCAGTGGGGATTGATATCATCGGTGCTGGTCAGTAGATGAAATCCCAAGGACCTAAGAAAAATGAGATCGATGATGAATGAATCCAATGAATAAACCACCAAAGCGGGATGACATCTATTTAAACATTGGAAAAGATATGAAAGATGTGAATCTGTTTGATGATGTTTGATCCATCCATCATTTGTCGTCCTGAAAGCCTTCATTTTTGGCTTAGGATCTGATGGAGCTGGACATGTCCAGCAAAGCGGCACCTGGCAAGGCAGCCCCTGCGCCGCCGAAGGCTGGGCATTGAGATGATGTTGGATGAAATTTGGACCATAGCCATACCGGTATCCATGTATATGATTTTATATGTATTATGTTAGTTTATAGTAATATATATATATGTATACATATATTGACATATATATTATATGATATATATATATATATATCTATTATATGATATATATATGATATATATATATGATATATATATATATGATATATATATATATATACATGATATGTTATGTGTGGTCTGTTTGAAAGAATGGGGGATACCCGTACTTGGTGGCAATTTGGCATTGGATTTGGGGGTTCCCAATTTGGATACAACCCCATTTGCATTGTCTCCTTGTGCTTGCTTGATTTGTAAGGCGTGTGACTTGTTGAGTCGTACTTCTAGCTGAAAACCTCTTGTGAATGTGCCTTAAAGCCGATTAGAAGCGGTATCGAAGGGACCTATGACGTGTACATTGTACATACATGTACATACTATAGAATGCTATAGATAGATGTAGACAGCACATATACATAATGTCCATACATATCCACATGTGCCTCAGTATGTCAAGATACAACTGGTCACTGTGCCAGGCAAAGCCCTTGGACCGAGCCCAATTGGTTTGGGTGCCCAAATGACCCAATTTTAATTCGCCGTGTCAATGACAATCATTTTATAGTGGATTTTCCCATTGAAAATGGTGATTTTCCATAGCTTTTTGTTAGTTTACCAATGAAGACATCTAGGTGCAATGATCATGGACCATGACTGCCATGTATCAATGGGTGTCAGGAGGTTCTTTTTTTAGCTGCATGAGCCGAGGTGGCAGAGAGACAAGCACGGGAAAGACGTGAGTATGAGGAAAAGATCAAGAGGCTGACTTTGCTTAAAAAGCATGAGTTGTCACAAATATTGTCATTTTGTATCTTGTAATATACATATATCAATATATAGTATTCCCTTTTAGTTTCCTATTTGATTCCCCTATAGATTCCCCTTTTTGTATAGGTTCCCTAATTGATTTGCCTGTTGGAAGTGTTTCTTTGTCTCGTCTCTCGTTTTTGGTGAAGTCTTGTCTGGGCAGATGGACACCCTCACAGCTTCGTAGTCTGTGGGCTGCATTTTCTTTGCTGAGATTTTTCGCTGCTACAACAATTAAAAGTTGTGCAATACTGCATTGATCAATATTGTGTATATATATATATATGGTTCCGCGATGGTTTCGGCCCACCATGCCGGCAGTGATTCTTAGTTTTTTTTCCAAGACAGCCTGTGCGCTTCATATAATTATATATATATATACACTATAATATTATATGATTACATTTGCATGTCAACAAGTTCATGTCTGGAGAGCTTGCTGCATTTCGCCTCAATGACCGTCTGACCGTCTGTGTGTCAGGTCCTAGGCGTTCTGTCGTGAAGGTCTGTCGCCAAAAACTCTGTTTTCGCTCAACTTCGATGCAGACCCTCCGGTAAACATACAAAAAGCTATTGAAAATTGCCATAGAAATAGTGGTTTTTCCCATTGAAAGTGGTGATTTTCCATAGTTATGTTAGTTTACCAGAGGGTAGTATAATTTAATATAGCGGACAAATGCATCATAGACATCCAATCTTCATTTTGAAGTGGTACTGTATTGTTTTAGATGGAATGAGTTGTTGTCAACGTCACTACGAATGCAGCAGATGATATCATTGCTACATGCTGTACAGTCAAACCTTCCCCGTCGTGGAATGGTATCCAGGCACGAAGAGCAAAAAGCCAGCCGCCATGATGCAAAGATCGGGGTACTGGCTCCAAATGGGCTGCTGATGACTCAAAAAACAACAAAAATAATGCAATGATGGGCAATAACATAAAATCGCTATTTCATTTTGGATTGCCCGTAAAAAATCCGTTCCAATCGGTTGGTCTGTGTTCTAGTTCAGTTGAGGAAGTGGTAGGATGCTCGGCTCTCTAGCCTATTCGATTCATTTCACACTTCATGATTCACTGGGGCCATTATGTTCTCAGATTTCTCAATCTCTCAGTCTTGCTAAGTCTAACTGAGCTTGTTTTACCCGGATCTTGATGACTGTGTGCTCGATTCACCAAGGAGAAGAACGATCCAAGAAAGAAAAACTGGAGCTGAATGATGTCTTGTCAAAAGAGCTAAACGACTGGGTGCGAGGCCAAGATCCTCCAACTTGCTGAACCCGGCTATGGTCACACATCCACAACCTCTAAGAGGGGCCAGTGATTGAAAGTGAAAGCTACTGCAGCATGAGGGTTTTACCCGAACGTGTCAGACAATGTTTTTGTGCTTCAGAAAGGAGGCCCAAAACAGTTTGACAGTCCCAGCAAGGCCAAAACCCCCGACGGACAGTCCTACAAGGAAATCAGGCCCAGCAAGTCCCCAGGGAAGGGAGATTAAGAGGGAAGGGAAGTGGGCTTTGTCATCATGTTTCCGTCTTCCAATCATCAAGTAGGGTTTTCATCCACAATCACCAAGCCTATCCAAGTTTTCAATCCATTTTCCTATCAAACCACGAAACTACGAATTTCCATCATTTTCCGCCTCGGCCACCCCCTGCCTCAGCAAGTGTTTTCAGGACGCTGTTGAGCACCATGCACAGCGTGATGTGGCAGGGAGCAGGTGCCATGGGGACATGGCTATCTATGGCAACGGGAAAGATCACATTGACATGTGAACCAAAAAATGCGGATTTAACCTGGATCTAACCTGATTAAACACAAGTACATGGCGATGAACACAAGAAACATGGATAAACATGGTCATATACCACTTGAGGGTACAGCTGGGGTACTTGGATTACTTGGTAGGGAGCCAGGTTTTTAAATCCTATAGGTGTTCTTGACCCGCACACAACTGCATCAGGGTTTTGATCAGGGCACTTCACAGGTTGTTCCACAGATACAGTTAAAGTCGAACTGCTTGGGCGCCCCCTCAGTGCACTTTCATTTTATCATATTTTATTCGTCGAAAATGGCAAGGACAACGCACTAGCGGTCTTGGAAAGGCATGAACACAGTCGGCTTTGCAGGTTGGAAGGAGTTGAGTTTGTCAGAGCCACCCCGGCCTGTTGGAAATGCTGACATTGCATGACATTGCAATAGCAGGCCTCTGAATGGTGGGCTTCTTGCTTCTTCTCGAACAGTTATTTAACCGCCTTCGGCGTGTTCCGCCGGCCACCATGGAAAGAGCTATCCTGTAGGCTTCAAACAGCCCTTGCACAGGCCCAGCAAGAACATGGTTTTTGTGTAAAACATTGTGTTTGTGGATAACACAGTTTTTGTGTAAAACTGCTCTTTGTGTAAAAGATGCTTTGGACGCAAAAACATTGGCTTTGTTCAAACCACGGCTTAAGTTTAAACCAAAGCATGTGTGTAAACCAGGGTTTTGGAAAAGGCCATATTGAGAACGGCTTTGGAAAATGCCATATTTAGAAAGGTTATGTGTGTAGAAGGTGTTCGGCGCAAAAGCCACTGGATCAAGCATTGGATATAGGAAGCGACGGAGCAAACCGATGGCAAGCACAACCAAAAAACGGAAACAACCATCGAAATGACAGCAAGATGTGCAAAACCAAGCCGGTGGTGAGCGAGGCGTGGGCAGAGTTGAGCCCACCACCACGTAAGGAAAGATCAAGACGAAACGAAGAAGAGCTAGGTGGAGGAGGGGGGGGGTTCAAGTTAGACGAGGCAAAAATCCGCGCCAAGGGGAAAGTCTAGACAAGACAAAGACAAAACAGACAGTACAACTATGAACAAGCAGGATCCACAAGACACGCCGGCAGGCCGGCGGATTTTCCTGGAGCATGTTTTTCCTTTTCGACAGTACTTGTACAAGTTATTTGATCGGTTGCCTTGCTACTGTAGCGGGCTCGGTGAAGAGCCGAATTTCTTTGTGAGAACCTACCGTGCCAAGGCGGTGTTAATTTAGCATCATCCAAAATCTACTCTGTAGCTGGTTCATTCCATGTCAAATTGTCAAGGTTGGTTGCTGACAGCAGCATCAAGAAGAACTATCGCAAAGCGATCCTTCTGGTTTGCACCTTACTACACCTCATGCTTCCCAGTAGAAAAATGGTCAGCGCATTGAAGCATTGACTAAGGCACACCCAGATCGACACCAGTCCGTTGGAGTCTCAGCGTTGCAGACACGAAGTACAGGTAGGTACCTTTCATGCTAGCAAAACAGCATATAGTATAGTCAAGACATGTCAAGACAACAAAATGTTTCTGAGATTCTGCAGAATCCAGAGTTTCCTAAAGTCGGAAGACTGAGTCGGCACATGTCGGCACTAAGGCAAGCTCAGAGCAACAAGTTCGCGCAGATCGAATCTTCAATGTTGCGGAGCCCAGTGATTCTGTGGAGGTCATTCCTGCCTATGTCGTACTTCTCATCAGATAGACTCACATATCAGCATGTTCAAAGATGGGAGAAGCCTCACCCTGCCAATCTTGTGGATGCGGCTGGATTTGGCCTAGGATTTGCCAAAGGGGGGACAGGTGATTGGTCTAGATTCAGGAAGAGACTGTTGAAGTGTTTGAATTTCATAAGAGAAAGCAGTGATTGACCTGTTGGTTCCCTTCGTTCCCTTTGCTTTGCACTCCGACCTGTCCAAGGCTCTGAATGAATCGTTCAAGGCATTTTCCAGTTCCTAACAAGAAAGTGCGGAGGAAAAAACCTTTGAGCGGCTTTGCATGGAGAGCGGAGTGAATTGGTTCAGAGTCATCGTGTCAGGAATTGTTGGGAACAAGCAGGTCATCATTCAAGTCAGAAGAATGAAAGCAATTTGATGGTAGCAGATGTGTGCTGGAATATGAGAGTGCTCCCATCTGTCCTACTGAGCCCATCCTCTCCATTTCACCATGTGTTTTGGTTCTTAGCGGTGGAAGCCTTTGGAAAGTCTGAGGCAGGGTATGCTTAAACAGCCCAAACAATCTCACGGCGATGCTGATGTCCATCTGACATCATCTGGGATCTGACAGGTAATCTCAAGGGGACCATGGATATTGACCTGTTGAACCCCGATGCCGCGGAGGAGATGCAGTTCCTTTGGGGAAGGGGTCAAACCACCAGAATTCCGGTGGTTTCTGGGTCCTTGGTCCCTTGGCACTGTGAAGATCTTGCCCCTTTCCAAGGAGAAGCGCAGACACAAACTCAAGCGAATGATCCAGTCGCCGTGACTTGGAGCTTGAAACACAGGAATTGTGCCAAAATTGATCATGATCATTATCATGATGATGATGATGATCATCATCATCATCCTCCTCCTCCTCATCCTCAACCTCATCCTCATCCTCATCCTCACATTATTGTGCATCATTATATTGGTCCACTATCTCACCATTGGCGCGACTTGCTCAGCAGCAATTTCCCTGGATCTATACTGAAGCTGGCACAAATGCAACTTGATTCCCTACAGTTTTTTGTTCTAAGTGCCTGCAGTTCCAAGGAACAGCTTCTTCATGGATGTGAAATGCCCTGGCTGTCTGCAGATCACCACTGCCTAATCCTTGGATCTGTCCCTTTTTTGGTGTTGGACCCTACACCGATGGGCCCAAAACAACGGAAAGCTGGACTTAGAATGGCTTTCACGCCCATCTACCTGATTTATTTGGTGTGTATAGGCTGTATAGGTTTGACAAGCTCAGTTATAGATTATGTGGTTATATTATTATTGTTATTATTATTATTATGTTATATGATTGATTCCAATAGTTTATCATTCTTTATCATTTTTTATCATACTTGACAATGGTTCTTACTGATTTCCAATGGCACCCTGACCATCCCGGACCGAGGTTTTCAGCCACGCGCAGACGGTGGTGCTGTGCGGGAATTGCAACCAGATGTCCCTTGGTAGCTGCGGAAATCTGTGGGACATGGGAAAATCGGTGGGGAAAATCTATGGGAAAATGGGACAATCTCTCGGAATCTGTGGGAAAAGTGGTTTACACGGAAAATCGGTGGCAGATCTCAGGCCGATGTTGAGATGGAGTGGCACAATTTGTTGATCCTGAATTCAGTTGTCAGTTGTATTAGGCGAAAAAGAGCAACGCCCAAAGTTTGGAGATTCCATGATCATTGCACTGTTTGCATTCAGCTTCCACCATGATTATGATGATAACGCATCGCTATACAACATAAGTTGATGAAGTTTGAAATGTCATCAAAATAGAAGGGGTTGCACGTGGCAATTGGAAATCCAGTGGATATATGAGAGGACAATGGGCGGGAATATGCGGGAATCATCGATCATAAGACGGACATGGTGCCTTCCTACATGAATCAGGTTGGCCCAAACCCCATTCACCTTGAAAATCACCACTTAAAATCCACGCATCCCAGAGCCCAGGAAAAAAATGGTCCATGCCAATTTTTGTTGCTCCAAACCCCCATGCAGCTGGTATAGTTGCAGCTAAAATCCGCAATGTTTGTTGATAATTAATATAATATAATATAATATAATATAATATAATATAATATAATATACCTCTGACTATGTTCCCCTGTAATTACTGTATCTATATATCTATATTTCAATTTCATAATCTACATCTACGGCTATATATCTGTCGACATATCTATACCTATAGAGATCTATATCGATATCTATGTCTATATCTGTATCTAGTCTATATCTGTATATCTACATAATATATATTTATTTTTTGATTATCATTTCCCAAACAAAAAAAACGTTAATTCAAAAAATCCCAGTCGACTTCGCCACGGTCGCTTGTTTCAGAGGCTTTGCCAACCCACTGGTGGCCTCGCAAGGCTCACAGAGACGTGGCATGCGACCCTGATATGGGGAAATCAATGGGGATAAATAGTGGGATTTCATGGGATATACTGGGATTAACCATGAATGGGATATAGTGGGATTTTTATGGGATAGAATGAGATATTATAGTGGGATATTTCATGGGATAGAATGGGAGATGATGAGCACATTCTTCAAAAATAGAGGTGATACATTTCACTCAGAATGGTTCATCATCATTTTTTCCATCCAGATTGTCAAACATGGCAGTTGTGCAGGCAATTGCCCCAATTTTCAGACACACCCAAGTGGAATTCGCATTTGCTCGGTGGTTTAAGTGTTTTGGTTGTTCGAGCTATATCCTTGTGATAATGTGGGATGATGATTTGCAGTTGCATGTTTTCAGTCGGCTGTGAAAATCAACCAAAAATGGAAATGGACCATGCGACTGACTGACTTGAGGCATGATTCAACAAATGGAAATGACATTTTTTTGCTTGGGTAGGGGGTCATATTTGTGGTTGGCTCTTATCGGAATGGTGTTCGCCACTATATGCCACTACACACTAAGTAGTGTTGTAGGCCTTGGCTTTCTGAGACTGCTTGAGTGTGGAGATTTGGAGATATAGGCCCAGTTTTTGCCGGTGATACTATAGGACTCAGCCGCTTAGTTCAACCATAGATTCATCAGCCCCCGCTGTCAATGCTTACATCCAGGGATTCCAGATAGGTTGGGATGAAGGCACCGGTGAACCAAACTCGCCTTCTTGGTGCCTTCAGCAAAATTTCTTCAACCCTTGAAAAAGGCGAACCTGCCATGCCGCGTTGGCTGCTTCAGATAGTGCATAGAAACACCCCTACCCGCTGCAATTACGCAGCAATCTATTAAACTGCATCAGAGAAGAATCATCCCATTGTTTTCAAATGTTTTCAATATGATCCCATTTGAGGGTGACGTGTGAAGGCCAAGATATACTGGTGGGATACTCCGATGGAATCCATTTTGATTACATCTGGCGCTGTTACTGAGGAAGGTTGTTCTTTTCGAAGGAAAGCTGATTAAGATCAAACTCGAAGCCAAGACGAACAAGATCCAGAGGCGAAAATCACAATTTTTACAATCCATTGAAATAGTTTCTATAACCAAGAAATTCTAAGAAACCAAATGCAAATATTGATTATATAATTGGAATATTTTTTGGTATACAAATCCCCCTTCGAGTTTAAGCTACAAGATGGGAGGCCGTGCGCCTCTTAGAGCCCTCCGTTTTAGTCAGGCTAACGGTGACATAAAATCTATGCCCAAGATTTTGTAGCTTAAACTTGTGAATCTTATGTTAAAAAGGATACATGTTAATCATGTTAGGCCACTACAAAAACGCAGTGGCATTTTGTCGCACGACATGATGAGCTTCATAAGGGCTTATCAAAATCAAACGGGCATTTTGTAGCAAATGAACAGGGTCCAAACCATGGTTTTGAAAAACAACAAATGCATTTTGTAGGGAATTTACATGGTATTATTTCGAGGTCCTTGAGGAAAAACACATGTTGTTCTTTTTTTACATTTGGAGTGAAAATTTCTGGCGTATATTAAGCGCGTGGCTTTGTATTTGGCATACTGCATAATTTAGAGAACAAGGTACAAATAAGAATGATCGGGTTTCCTTTGTGTATTTGTAATCTATAATAACATACGTGTTTTTTGTATAAATTTTTGTAAAGCTCTTTGACCTTACTTATTGGAACGGTATGGAACAACTAGAATATACATAAATTGGCACACATTACCAAAAAAAATCTGATGAAAATTAACGAAAAATATTAAAATCTTGGGGGATGTACTTCTGAATGGCTGGAAAAAATATTTTTAGATATATAATAAATATAAATTAATAAATATTTATAAACAAAATATATATTATATTTATTTTTTTATAAATATATATTTTCTTAGGATATTTACGGAAATTTAAATAAATTCGAAAAATTAAATTTATTATTTTATTTTAATTTATTTTTTTAAGGATAAACATATTAAATATAAAAATATATAAAAACATATAAAATATTACAAAAATAATTAATATTAAATTTATATATATAACAAAAATATTTTAATATGTTTTAATTATATATTTGTTTAAATATATTTTGATTATTATTAATTATTTGTTTATTTTTAATTTATAAATAATTTATTTTTGATTTTTTTTGTTATAATTTATTTTTATATTAAAATAATTAAATTTATTTTTAAGATGATTATATTATTCTGTGTTTTGTTGAAAAATTTTGATTTGATTGTTTTAGCCTAAATATGATATTAATTTTTTTAATTTAACATAGAATAATAGATATAGGAGGTAAAATAATGTTAAATTAATTTATAATCAAAAATGGGATTTAATATATTTTGTAAATATATTTTATTCTGTATTTTAATATTATTTTAATTTTTGAGGCCATGCCTTCGGTATGAAGAAAACATTGCAAACTTGCTAGGCCTTTAAACTAATTTGGGTATGTTTTAAATTGGGGGCGCGAATACCAGCCAAACAATATGGTATGTGTCGAAGTGGTTATAAACAGATTTTGCCTATTTTTTCCTTTTTTTTAGAAATCTGAATAGGAAAAAATGTTTTAGGGTAATAATTTGGAATTTAATATGTGATCCTTATTAAATGCATACTAGATTTCTAGAGGTCGTAGCTGAAAAATGTGACCGCCAAAATATCGTCAATATGTGTCAAAATAAGGGTAAATAACATCATTTATCATCAAAAATAAATTATATTTTTTGAAAAGATTTTGCTATAATATTTTCTGGATTTCAAGGTATGCTCCAATATGGCGCCATCAGCTGCTGAGTTATACCCGCTTCACTGATGGTCAAACAGGTATTTCAAAAAAAAGAAATCGGGAAATTATTGTAAGTCAGCTCTATCTCAGAAATTGATGTCCCCACTATATATTCAAATTACAAAAAATAAGGATTTCAAAGCTTTGGATTTGTATTTTTTTTTTTTTTTCATTTTTTTGAATTTTATTGACCAACATCTCCATATGGCCCATGGTTGCCAGGATGCTTGCTGCAAAGAAGGATATCGGAAGCAGGTATATGCGTGTGTGAGTGGTATGTCCAATCCACTATTTTCCTTTGCAGCTACTCACCTACATTGCTGTCAGGATCAACAAAATGAAAGAATGGCCGCATTGAACATTGAGCGGAAAAATGGCCAATCAGAGCGTCAAAACGTCAAATAACAGATTTTTTCTGTCATGACAGGTTTTCCCCAGGAAATTGCGTCATTGGGATTTTCAGAATATTATATATAATTATTTATTATATATTGTAAAATAATTTTTATTAATTAATAATAATTGATATTTTATATTTATATTAATATATATATAATATTTAATTAAAATATAATATATTTAAATAATAAATATATTTTATTTATATATATATATTATAATTATAACATATATTTTGAAAAATAAAAAAATATATATAAAATATTTTAAAAAAAATATATAATGAAATATTGTTATAATTTAAAATCAAAGGTTCCGATTCATAATCCGGATTTATATATAATTTATACCCTATAATTTATACCTATAATTTATATTTATATTCCATACCAATAATCCATATTTATAATCTATATCCTTTTAAGAAATATGATCTATACTTATAATCTATATCCATGATCTATATCTCAATAATTACAAATCCTGAACATATATTGATTTTATTTCTGAATTATACCTATGGAATGGGGGGATTACCTTAATTTAGATAAAATACAAATATTTAACAAGAAAAAAAAGAACAAATACAAATCAAGAACAAAAATAAGAACAATATCTTCCAATCAAATATTACTACAACCATTACTACTGCTACTCCTACTCCTACTGCTACTATTATTATTACTACTAATTTTATTGTTGTATTGCTGCTATTACTACTACTAGTCAAAGCATTGTTATCTCTACTACTAGCACCATGTCAGGAATAATGATAATATATAACAAATTTGAAATAGGTCTGAAACAGGTCTAAAACAGGGCTGAAATAGGTCTGAAACAGGTCTGAACGTTTAAGTTCTGTGCCTTTCCCCTTTTATAATATATTTTCCGATTCGATTCCAATAAACTATATTGCTATCTTGAAAAAAAAAATAATAAATATGATTTCTGTACCTATTTTTCTATATTGTTTCATGTCCCAGACCGCATTGGCTGCAATTAGATCACCTTTTGGATTCTAAGTTTTCCGGACCGCAATGGCTATAATTTAAGTGTGTTTTAGATATTTTTTTTTCCGGACCGGTATATATTTTCAGATATCAAAGATATTGAAAGCATAAAACAGGTCTGAAACAGGACTGAACCGCTCAAAATGTCAATTTTTCCTACCCTCCCCTTTCCTATTTCTCTTTCTTTGCTTTGGAATGGCTTCTTGGGGTTTGCTTTCCTACTAGATACGATGAATTTTCACCGCGTACCGTCATTTTTTTGAAAATTTAGATTTGCTTTTTCTATATTGCTCCATGTCTTCCCGGATCGTATTGGTTGCAATTAGATTGCCTTTTGGGATATTATTTTTTTCCGGATTGCAAAGGCTATAATTAAATTATATTTTAATTGCTTATTTTTCCGGACCGCAATGGATGCAATTAAAATACATTTTGGGGGCTAAATTTTCCGGACCGCCATAATTGCAATTAGAATGTGTTTTGGTGCCTTTTCGGACCGCTACATGTTTTTTCGGCCCGCAATGGATGTAATCAAAATACGTTTTAGGTTCTGAATTTTTCGAACCGCCATGGCTACAATTAGAATGCGTTTTACTTTCACGGACCGCGGTATGTTTTCCCGGACCGCACTGGTTATGATTATTTACCCCGCTTCGCGTGGGGTGGCCGCCCACACCGCAGGATTATTTCGGTCCGTAAGAGGGGTTAAGGATGGTTTTCCCCTGTGGGGGTTCCCCAAATTAAGAATTTTCACTTTCCCCTCCCGTGGGGGCTCCCCAAGCTAGAGCATTTTCACTTTTCCCCCCCGTGGGGGCTCCCCAAGCTAGGGAATTTTCACTTTTCCCCCCCATAGGGGCTCCCCAAGCTAGGGAATTTTCATTTTTCCCCCCCGTGGGGGCTCCCCAACCTAGGGAATTTTCACTTTTCCCCCCCCGTGGGGGCTTCCCAAGCTAGGGAATTTTCACTTTTCCCCGCCGTGACAGCTTCCCAAGCTATGGAATTTTCACTTTTCCCTCCCTTGGAGGCTCTC
>Ga0126342_10006206_pt1 | contig 21138 bp, 19 predicted proteins | sample Cyp1metagenome_FD_92528 | JGI IMG/M metagenome (GOLD analysis project Ga0126342, IMG submission 92528) | Coral microbial communities from Lord Howe Island, Old Settlement Bay, Australia - Cyphastrea 1 metagenome | ecosystem: Host-associated > Invertebrates > Cnidaria > Coral ...
AATATATATAATATATATAATATATAATGTATAATATATAATATTTAACATATAATATTTTAATGTATAATAAACAATATATTAAACATATATATGATATATAATATATCATATATATATAATATAATATATATGATATTATATTATCTCAAATTATATGAAATTACATTATATTATATTAAATGATGTTATATTATATTATATTAAATTATTACATTATATTATATATATATTACTTACACATATGCAGATATTGTATATTACTTATATCTACATATTATATATTATGTATATTATGTATATGCACATATAGACATGCACACGCCCATCCATATAGCCCCGTGTGTGTGTGTGAGTTTGAGAGAACGAACGTCGACAATTCTCAGTCACGACCAGCAACGCATCGCTGCCGAGCTCAGCGCGTGCCGTGCTCCGTGCCAAAGCTTCTTCGTCCAGGACTTTGAATGTCACAATGGCTCTCCTTCTTTGGGAGCGTTTGGCCATGGCCAATGCGGGAATATCTCATGTTTTTGCATTGTTTCAACTGTTCAATAGGGCCTGGTATCTTCTGGTTCATTTTTGTGTTGGAAGGAAAGTGGAAGACCTGCCATCATCAAGGACATATCTACACCTTGTTTTTTCAGAATAAAGATACCACTTGCATTTCCACCCAGAGAAGTCAACGGTAGCTGTTGAGATTATCGTGTGTTTACAGTTGAATTCAGCTGCATGGCTCAGCTGCGACGGCTGCCTGCATATGGGATCATTAAATTCTTGGCCCACAACTGGCTCCATTATCTACTTCAATTTTCCCAGAAATTATGATGGGCACGTTTGCAGGAGCCTCATGTCTTCAATGGGAAACAGTGCGAAATATGATGATTTCCGTGAAAGCTCTCTGATGCCCAACTAAGAACTTGCAGAAAAAGCAGACCTAGCAGCAGAGCCCACTGTGACGCTGTGGGGCGTGGATTCGTCAGGAAACAGTGCCAGAGATTTGCGGCTCAGACATTGAACTGGGTAATTGGTGGATATTCCAGTGGCCGCACAGTGATAGATTACAGTATGGTTAGTAAGGGGGCTCACCCCGAAATGGGTTTATCTTAATCATCATGATTTGCCGAGATTGAACAGGCAGTGGTTCTGTCTCCGTTTGTCCGATGGTTTCGGATGCTGATGGACTCTTGAAAGCGCCCCATTGCTTAGATTGTTGCTGTCATCCACGAAACGGTGGCAGGAACCCATGTAGTTCAAGGCGGCAGCCTGACCATTGCCAGGGCTGGTCCAGCCATACGGCCCTTGAAAGGTTGTGTAGAGTCTTGACCCGAAGATTGAAACGGGACCTGGGCCTTGAACAAGTGGCCCCCCACTCCAAGCCATGGCCTAACAAGCCTGACACCTCTGCTCAGATCACAACCATGGCAGGGCTACCAAGTAGTTGCAAAAGCAAAAGCTGATCGTCCTGCGCACCGAACTGCGAGACCAAAGGAACCTAGCGCTGCCATTGTTTTGTCCTCGGGGGATCAAAGATTCACATTTCCGATCTTTGGGTGGCTAGCATATGCTAGCATTTAAGGCGCCCCTCGAATGTCCTCAAAGCTAGAGGTCTTGGGTCCCTTTCTTGCCCATGCACCAACACTTCCGAAATTGATCAAATTGCGGTGGTTTGACACCCAACATTATCCCTTCCTTTTCTGACAGGGACCCACCCAACCAGCGGCGTTAAGGAAGAAGACCTGCAGAAGATGCCGAGCCTTTGGAAGCAACCGACCGCCACGGTGGCTGGGAATGTGGTTTGGGTGGATTCCAAGACACACCGCTACTTGGGGGGTTGCGAATGTAAGATTGATCGATTTTTTTTTGGTGTTCACAATTTTTTTGTGACGCATAGATACAATATGTATATATATATAATTATATAAATATAAATAAATAAATTTAAGTAAATAAATAAATAAATATATATATATATAATATACACACCTTGCATCCACTTTTCCCTTGGCTCCCATTCATGGCACCAGAGCTTCAATCAATGATTTCAGGGATGCCAACCATAAACCCAGAGGGTTGATGGGCAGAAACCCCCAATTGGCACCCCAGATTGCCGGGCCTCAAGTTCCATTCGCACCTCCCCATACCTCCCCCATCATTCGGATTTTTCCATCTTGGTGAATTTGTTTTCTTCAAAATCTTCAAACTCCCAGAAGCCGAAGTAATCCGGAGTCTGCAAAGTCTTCAAGTTCCAGTTGTTCCTTCCCCAACCGTTGAATTCACATCATCCCCTTCCAACATCTTCCAACATCTTCACGGGCACGCCATGGAGCCCGCCACGGCCTCCGCCTCTGCGTGGCTCACGGTGCTGGGCCTCAGTGGCGAGGCGGTGGTGGGCGCTGAGCAGAGGCCCTTGGTGCAGATCCCAATGGAGCCCAGCCACAGCGTGAAGCAGATCAAGGGCTGGATCGGATCTAAGGACATTTTCCGGGTCGGCATTTTTGGGGCCAATTTTGAGGCCGATGTTCGGGAGAACCCCCAAAACCATTGGGGGTTCCACATCGTTTTACATCGTTTTGCGAGACGTTTTTTTTGTTGGGTGGGATGGGGCCCATATTTGGACTTGCAGCTGAGATGCTCCAGAGGATCCAGAGCTCTTTGCGCTGATGTATGATGGCCGAAAGCTGAGGGACAAGGAGACCTGTTCCAGCCTGGGCTGGAAAGACGAGGCCCGGGGAGTTGACGTCAACTTGATGAAGTGTCCAGCTGTTTGGAATCCGATCAATTTCATTGGAAGTAAAAGATGTAGAAGGTATCCCAGCTGCTGAATTTGAGAATGTGAGTCTGAGTCACCCATCGCAGACCTATTTTCAGAAGGCTAAAGCCTGGGAGTCCTAGGAATCACATAGAATTAGCCATCATTGAGACTTGGGGCTGATCCCGTGCATGGCCATGGCAGGTAACACTTTACTTGGTGGTGCAATGCTGCGACTTTGCAGATCAAATTGCCCCGCGGCGCCGCATCGTGTCCAAGGAGGAGGGTGCAATTGGAATATAGTTGTATGGGTACAACTATAATAACTACTATAACTATGGCATGGTAATAGCACCCAATAGTTGAGATATAACTTTGTAAGTATATGGTTAATAAATATACCATTATATAACCACTTCTAGAACGGGCTTCCATTTTTTGGATCCGTGGCAACTGTCGGATTGGCATGAACTGCCAGCCAAACTGGCACCCTTCCACCCCATTGCTGCAATTTAGATTACATTCTTCCTACCTACCTACCTACCTACCTAACTATCCATCCATCCATCCATCCATCCATCCATCCATCCATCCATCCATCCATCTTTTCCGATTTGATCTTACCTAAAGCAGAAGCTGAATCTGACTCGGAATCTAGGCATTAACCTCAAGATTAAGCCAATGTTATTTAATCTTATCTTGTCTTATCTTCTCTCTCTCTCTCTATGTGCATATATATATATAAATACCCGCAGCCCCTGGGGGGCTCAAATTTCAACGCTAATCTGATTTTGCACAAATACTTGACATTTGAAAGTTTGAATGGGTCCTCTTTACCCAATCTATCTATATCTCTATCTTTATCTCCAGCTTTATTATCTCTATCTCTCCAGTATCTTTATTTCTACATTTTGAAATTGAATCATTCAATCATTCAACTTCATGAGTGTTTCAGCTCGGGCCTGACATGTCCTTAGGGGTCTTAGGGTACGGCTACACCAGGAGTACACCAGGAGAACCACACCTCGGAAGTGGCTGAACTTCATCGTTTATGCGCCCAGGCCAAGGAGCAATTGCTGAGGGAACCCTCGATGTTGGACCTGGAAGCTCCACTGACCATTGCCGCATATCTCACGGGTCGGATGGATCAGCTGAATCAAATCTTCTCGGGTCAAGGGGAACCATCCTTCGACCTTCGAAGGCCATACCTCTTCTTGGGGAACTACGTGAACCGCGGCATCCAGGGCAGCGATGTCTTGGTGACGCTCATGGCCTACAAGTGCCAGTTTCCGGAGAAGCTTTACATGCTACGGGGCCGCCACGACTGTCGCCAGATTGCCCGCATGTCGGAGTTCTATGAGGAGGTCTGTCGCCTTTACAGCCGAAAACTCTGGAGGTCATTTATCGATGTCTTGAACCATTTACCCCTTTGCGCTCGGGTCAACGGGCGCGTTTTCTGTGTTTCCGGTGGCATCTCGCCGGAGTTGCGACACTTGGAACAGATCAACGAGTTGCATCGACCGCTGGAGGTGCCAAAGGAAGGGTTGCTAACTGACCTGCTGTGGTCCGATCCTACGGACTGCCAGGGCTGGGGGCCCAGCGACCGGGGGTTGTCCTACACTTTTGGCCAGGATGTTTTCGAGGAATTTTGTGAAACAAATCATATTGAGCTCATGGTGCGTGGGATGCAACTCTCTCAGCATGGTTATGAGTATTTCTTCCAACAGCGGCTGGTGAACGTTTTCACATGCGCTAATTACATGGGTGAGTGGGACAACCGGGCAGCAGTGATGCTGTTGGATGAGGACTTGCAACACAAATTCTGGGTGCTGCCCTGAGAGAAAGTGCTGCAGCCAGGGGGGTGCCAGGCATACATTGGCCATCAGCCATGACAGGGCTGTTATTAAAGGAAGACAGTGGAGATGACACTTGCCGGTGCACCACACCGTCCTTTTCATGACTAGGTGACGCAACAAATGATTTGTGTCAAGAAATGCAAAGCAATCATTAAGGCACACACACACACACATACGCGCGCACGCACATCTAGACATTTTTTTAGTTGTGTATATATATATATAATAATAATAATTATTATTATCATTATTGCACACGCACATTTAACCCCCTTGCCCTGATATCAAAAATACATAAACACAGCTAGAAACCTTGGTTTAGCAGTAGAATCTATTGGTTCAGGGGACGTATGGGGGAAGCATTTAGTATCATGAGGACGGGCGTACCTTACGTCAGGTTTGTTTTTTACGGCTCATCCTGGACTGCGGGAGCATCTTCTTACCAGAGATGATCCCCTGACCTTACCCTTGGATAGTTCCCACTTAGCAATACTGTAGGCAGATGGTCAAATTTGTCAAATTTGTCACTGGTTTTAGTATTAGATCGGATAGCTATGATAGCTCCAGCTTGGGACTTCGTGATCATGCCTAGCCAACCAGCTGCCTTCAGCATTCTTGGGCCTATGCAGCTGTGTAAAGCCGTGCCTGCTCACACACCCGCACATATGTATACATGTACATCAGCCCATGATGTCAATGAAGATTCTATGTGTCATACATTTACATACCTACATGTCTGTATGTGTATTATATATATATATATATTGATGCATACACAATCATACACACATATAGAGACATACAGAACAATCCTATACACTATACTGGCATCATAATGTCCAATTTCAAACATATTTATCGGCATGTTCTTGGTTGAAACCTATTTTCTATAGGGTATAGCTGCGTCTGCCTGAGGGCCTGGCCAGGTTCAAGTGTGCGCTGCCAACGAGGCCGGTCAGTCACCGTGGTCGAAATTGGAGGCGCGTGTCATCCATCGGGATGATTTGGGTATATAGCCCCATTTTAGGAAACCTCCTTGTTGAACATTTGCTGAAGGGGTTCATGATTCATCATTCATTCTTATTATGGGACCCAGAAAACAAACTTTTTTTTTTTGGCATGATGGATCAGGATAGGTCATTTTGTATCATTTTGTGTTTTTTTGTTCAACACATCATTTACAGCTGTGAATCAAGCCGCATGCGAACATGGTCTTACAGTTGGCCCTTCAAATAGGCGTACAAATCACTCCATGTCTTAGAATTCCAGGGGATGTGCTGGGTATGACTTTTACCACCCAATCTTAACCCAAAAATCCGACTATGTCGATGCTGCTCGTGGCAGATCCACATTGCTGCCTCTCGACCTCAAACTGTGTCGGGCCTAGTGACCCTGGCTTTGCCAAGCAGAAAGGAAGTTTGCTGAGTTCGCTGAGTTGGGTGGGGAGAATTGGGAAAAATTAGATGTCACAATATGGTATATATATGCATAAGGACCATGCAAAGGGTGGGTTGGTCATACAAGCGTTGCTCCTGTTCCAAGGTCCACGTACCTTCGAGCCCAAGCAGTGAGAGTTCCTCTGTTGAGGCCTATGCGCCCGGAACTTCACGCCCATTTCATGGGTCATTAAATGTCCCCATTGAACATCACCCAACCATTAGGTATATGGTCTATAATGGCTACTATAAGGTGATGTCCAATATTCCCAAAATGGGACAGTTACCAACCCCTGATGATTTTGAAGCAGAGTGTTGAAGGGATGAGCATCTACACACCCACGCATACACACAGATAGATTAGATCAGATCAGAGTCATATACATTAATTACATTGGACTAGATTTGAGAAGTTCGATAGGATCGACAAGACCATTAGGATAGACAAATATGGACAAGTAGACAAGATAGATTAACAATGATTGACATACAGTAGATAATCAGCGACATAGATAGGCACATAGATACATCATGATATATCCATAAAAGGTCCTTGGATATCCTTGGATACATAGATTCGCTTGCGAGCCATTCCACTCCTGGTCACCTCGAGGCCAGTTCGCCTGGCTCCAACTTTAGTCAGGACCTGTTCAGCATGGAGATCCAAAGGTTGGATGGGCACGGTGACTTTGGGGTCGATAGCCAGGTGGGAATGATGCCAGTGGTTCAATTCCCATACCCTGTGCTAATCAAGCCATATCCATCCATATTCACTGGTTGGGTGGAGGAAATACCGGCTTAGTGATGCCACTGGAGGCAATAAATCAACATGAGGGCACCTTGATTTTTGGATGGATGATGGTGGATGGTTGAAGAAACATCATTTCCTCGCAGCTTCCTCCAAGCTTCGCATGAGGGAAACTTTCATCCCCATGGCAGCGCAGGCGTGCAGGGCGAGACCTGCAGCAGTGGTTGCAGAAGCAGTTGAAGGCCCACCTGGTGGCATGGCTGAAGTCGCAGTACATGCCCACTTCGGGCACCAAGCAGGACATTTGGGGGCACCTCTTAGGTCACCCACATCTCCCGCCCAAGTTGTACCTACCCCCCTTGAAAAGCGGGTTAAGTTTAGTGTATGTTTGGTGTTGGACATGACTGGAACTCATTTAGTGTTTGTTCTATTGACTCTATATCTCCGTGTATTTATTTAGTTAATTAATTTATATATTAATTTTATTTGTTTCTTTGTTTATTTATTTGTATATATATACACGTATATTATATAATGTTATATACATACATGCACACACACACATATTTATTTATTTATTTGTTTATTTACTTATTTATTTATTTATTTATTTATTTATTCATTCATTTGGACACTCCCCTCTCAGGTAAAACCACCCATTTTCTGGTTTTAAACAAACCTACAGTACTCGGGATCGCCAGGAGCTGGTCGACCGAGTGTTGGAGGTGATGGGCCTTGCTGCGCGATGAGTTGCGCGAAGGGATGGTTTTCAGAACTTGCGGTGGATCAGGGGTCACCTTGGAAGACAAAATTGGCCCGCAAGATGAATATGATATGTCATTGATATCTCATCAATATGTCATTTATGGATGTTTATCTCGATATTGGATTTGATTGGTACTGTTTATTTGTGGCAAAGAAGATGGAGATGCACCAGGCACATGCCTGAAATTGCCTGAAGTACCTTTCAAGACCACGACCGCCATCCCAATTTCAGTAGGCCAATAGGTCAATCGGCTTGGAGGCGCTCGCGCCTACAAGCTTAGGCTTAGACTTCACTTGATCAATTTGACGAAATCGCTTTAGTTGTTTAGCAGTTTCGCATGCCTCCAACAGTTAACTTGCCATGCTTCTCTGAGCAGTTTGTTCATCTATTTCTGATTTCTAGCTTCGCTTGCCTTGTTAACCGGCAACAGTTTTGTTGGAATTTTTGACATCCTTAGTTATCGTGGAGTCGCTGCATTTGAAAGCATTTGACCCAAATTCATCAATCAACAGAGGATTTGGTGATGTTTTGCAGTTTTGTCGTATTGTGCCACCATTGGAGCCGGGTTTCGCAACAGGTGCATTCCAGAGATATTGATACATCTTGAGGCATGCTTTCTGCCATGAAATTCAGTCCGCTCAGATAGGGTTCAGGAACCATGGCACATTGTGCCCTTTGGCACTGCCAGACAAGTCCTGTTGAGCAATTGTTTTGGGGAGCCACGAGGGGTGTGGCGCGGGGGCACTGGGCGACGCCTGCCATTTCGCACCTAGGACTGCTTATGATTAATACTCAGATGCATGGAAGTTCAAGTTCTGGTTGGGTTTTGTTATTTCATGTTTGGCGTTTGCTCCCTTTGCGGGATTTGGCCGCTTTGATCAGGGTTTCAAGAGCGCCTGACGCGGCAATCGGGGAATGCACACGGGGAAAAAAACATGGCCAGCAGATGCGAATGGATTGTATAGCATTCGAGCGGGTACTGTAGCGCATGCACATCGCTATATCTTGAATTTACGCTGCGGGCGATGCACGTGGATGTCTGGATGTCGACCATTTGGCCCAAGCTCTGAAGAGTGTAATTCTGAAACAAGGCCAAACACATCGCGCGGGCACACCAGTCGCTGGGAATCCGTCTTGACTGGTTTGTCACCATCCTAAGCTGTGCCCGAACAAAGCTTAGCTAATTGAAAGGCAGAGGGGACTGCATCAGCCATCAGCCAACCTCCAAAATACTCAGCTTGGCCACGATGCCGGCAGCGATTCCAAGCGATACAGGCATCAGCTTGGGGTACAAGGACGTGAAACAAAAGTTAGAAGACCAAGATGGCAAGCAATTGGATGGATAAATTAAACCTTTGAAATCTTTTGAGCCCTTGTTTTTTTTTTTCTCTCCTTCATGCTGTATAGTATACCTTATAGGTCATTTCTTGGTTTCTCGATCTGTGTTTGCTATGTCATTGTCGATCATAATTATTTCATTTCAAGTTTGCCATCCCTTTTCCTTGATTTTGTGTGATTTTGTCCGATAACTTAAATGAAGACGGAATACCATCATTCGGCTGGTAATCACGTGGTAAATCTACCGATTCCCGTAGATTTTCCCCAAGTCAATCAACGAACAACAACTGATGGGAAATCTATCATCCAACCCCCAAAATAGAACACACGTATACAATACAGTACAGTATGTATTATCAGTATATAATTACATTGATATTTTACCGACTTTACTGTTTAATTTGTTTGGAGATTGCTATGTGCCCGTTTTATGAATATCCCACTCACAACAATCAACACGCATTTTTTTTTAATGTTTATTATATGCTTTCTACGATCGATACACTGCAATTATATTGAATGATTCTCATGATTTACAAACTTCAACATGGTTCATGAGAATGTCAATATAATTGATAATATTGTAATGTCAATCAATGGTAATGTCTCAACATCAGGTATGTCAATCAATGGTTCATCGCGATCCCACGGCGTTCCCACGGGACTGATGCACCAGGCCTGCCACCAGCGGCCCTGAAATCAGAACCACGGCGTCACGACGCCAAGCGGCCGCTTGAGGCTGTCGCGACGTCAATGGCATAGCGCATGGGTGGAAGATAGCGGCATTCAGCGGCTTAAAAACTCTCAGATTTGATAAGATATCCAAAATTTGGGGCTGAATACTGCCAAACAGACCGATGATGACTGACTTGATTAATCTGACTATTCTTTTCGTGTTTGTGCCATGAGAATGTCGATTGGGTACTGCAACTATACCATGATAATCTTATCACATATCGTTTTGTGGGCGTTTTCATTTACTGTAGAGTTTGGTGGCCCGGTGGTACAGAGTTTGCAACCAGAGGTGCAGCTATACCTGGACTCTTCTATCAGCGAACCATAAAATGTTCAGCAACCTGAGCTGTTCACTCAAAACAGCTGTCCCCGCAATGGAACATCCAGATATCTGTCCTACCCTTTGTTAATAAGTCCCTCAAGTAGGATTTTAATGGATTTTATAATCCTTGCATGGCCGGCTTACAAATCATAGCTCAACTTTTTTGGCCAGTCAATGTGCCAAACCCCAATATGGACTTCAGACTAAGACATACTAAAACAATCTAAAACATCTATACTAAGATATACTAAGATCCATTCAGTTCAAGGTCAGACATGAGAACCTGCAAATGGCAATAGTTTTAAGTTTCCTTCATCCAAATGGTTTTACTGCCGCGGATCTCATCCCGCAGCGTTTGGTTCCGAGCGTTCAACGCCTGCCGAAATCGCACCGGAGACGCGGTGGGCCCTTGGGTGATTGGTGATGGGTGATGCGGTTACTGGCGACCAGTGATGGGGTTGTCCGAAAGTAAGGGTTTTGCCCGTTTTAATATGTTTTAATGACCATTCAAATAGTGAAGCCTATTTTCAGAGAAACACATTGACATACGAATGAGGTTACACATAGGGTCATCTACCATCTTGGTATTGTTTACTCAATCAATATTGTGTAACTACGGTTATCCACCAATCAAATGGGGAACAGAAATGCCCCCAGCTGGGTTCTTTACCAGCCCATCAGTGTGGCATGGTGGTTGGAGATTGGACATGAAGATGCTATAAGTTGCTTGTGATTTTGCCTGGATGTGTTTGGAAGTCATATTTATCTATTTTTGTTGAGAAAGACTTGAACGTCTCGACCTTAAAAGCACAGATCAGCTGGATGTTGACGGCTGAAGGTGCCTGGAAAATCATGGGCCGCAAGGGACGTGCGGGAAGCAGCAAAGAGAAGTTGGAAGAGGGCTCAGAAGCTGTGCGTGAGGCGGGCGGTACCCCTTGGCACCCCAAGATCCAACGGTTGACACTAATTTTCATCATGGTAAGTGCCATGTATTGGAGGGACATCCACCATATTTTGACAAACTCTATTAAACTCAGACTCTCACACACACACAGATCTATATATATATAACTAAATATAATATTAAATTAATATAAGATTAAATCCAAAGATCATGTTGTTGATATGGCCAATTTCCCTCAATTTTAATGACCACTTGTAGGGTATTTGGCATCGGCATACCTCCAGGACGAAGCCGTCTATAGTGACCTCGCAGGTACCAACCCCACTGCGCCAGCACGTGCGCGCCACAGCCAACATCTTGGAAGAGGTCATGCGACGAAAAGGCCGGCAGCATCCGGCAGCAGTGAGTTACACCAACAAGTCCCAAGTCCCAAGTGATTGAATGGAAAACATGGAAAACAAATGCAGGACCGTAAGACTTAAGACCCACCCTTTTACGTTTAGGGGTAAAGACCATGGTTTCTTTCCAAAATTCTCAGAGATGAATCAATTGACTCCGGCAATGAAACGCGGAAACACATGAAACAACTTCACTGTTTTAGATTGTCTGCAATTTTCGAAATAAGGATTTTAGTGGATTTCCGCATTTCCAACTGCAAGTTGTTTCAAGTGTCTCCTCGTCACTAGCGCTGCACGTCCAACGAACAAGAAATGATTCGAGGTTGGTGAATATTGGTGATGACAAAATGTCTCGTGTTGCGGCAGTCATCAGCTTGAATGATTTTATCCGATCTCGTGATACTGCATACCATTGGTAAATCGTAAAATCACAGCAGACAATAATTAGAAGACTATCCTTGCCTTTGCAGATACTGTGTATCCAATTGGAAGTGGATCCTGTCCATTTTCCTTTACCATTTTCCTCTAAGCCAATGATATAGAAGTGCATCCAACATCATCCAAATCAATCAACAAATATATAGATATGTAATGTAATTATAAATAAATACATCAATACAAACAAGATAGATAGATAGATAGATAGATTAGATTAGATTAGATTAGATTATATAGATTAGATTAGATTAGATTAGATTGATAGATAGATAGATAGATAGATAGATAGAGATGCCAGGTGTGTATATTATATATATACGTATGTATATATATACATGTTATATGCATACATACTACAAAAGAGGGGTCGGTTGCTGCTGTGGAAATTTCGACCAAATTTCGTACTGAAAATCGAGGCGTCGATGAGGCGTGGGACGCCTTGGAGCAGATGCACGTGGAGGGAAAGACCACCGACAAGTGAACTGCTGCGACTGCTGTGGGGCACATCGGGGCACTGGTGCAGATAACATCAATGGTCATAATCATAGTGACAAATACATAAAACACATTGAAAAACGGGAGTACATATATAAATGAGTGCATAATACATCGTGTCGTATAACAATACTAAATGGATCATCATAAATGATAACAACGATGATAATATATACATACAGTATGGGATTTTAATCCCCATCAGCTATCAGTATGATTTAGTCCGATTATGCATCCAATCAATTACAACCGGAACTGCGCCCCCAAGAGGCGAGGGGCTGCAGAATTTTGAGCACTCAGACCTCGAAAATCATACCATAGATGAGTTGTTCATCTTTCGAACGAAGCACAATGAATTTGAGCCAGACCCAGAACTTATCACGGACCTATGGAATTCTATGGAACCACTCTATGTAGATAATTATAGATCTTAGGTTTGATAAACCACCATCAACGAAGCTAAGTTGTTTTTCAACACAACTTGTGGCTGTTGCTGGCACATGGCATGGGCCGAAGGGACACGTCTAGTGCACAAAAATAGCAGTTAAATTGGGGCCGTAGCTACTACGGTGATGGGCCGTTATCATCTCTACATATATACGCGGGACAAGCAACCGGACTTCCGAAATTGGAGGAAGAATTCCAGAACCACTCCTCAATCGAAATTGGCAAGAAATCCCCAAAATCAAACTTGACTTTTCTATGTAATATATATATATACATGTTATTATTTGTTCCGACATTATTTGGCCCAACGTTCTATCCGCGTCCCGTCTGGCCAGGTACACCGTCTCCCGGATGCTGATGAAGACCGTAGGCGATGGAGCCCACCTGGACCCCTCTCGCGCCTACCGCGGAATCGCCTTGGTGGAACGCTTCATCGAGATGCAGCCGGAGGACGCCTGGGTGAAGGTCATGACTGGCTGAGCCAAAAAAGATGTTTCCAAGTGAAAAGCCCAAGAAAGATAAAACATGTCAATATAATGTCAATATAGATCAAACATGCAGATTTGGAGAGCTAGAGATTGCCTGGGCTGCAGTCGTTGCAGGATGTTGATGAAGTCCTTTTCAACGCTCTCCTCGATACCTGCTGCCGGCTTAAGGACGGGTTGGTGACAAGCGCAGCACAGTAAGGATTCGACCCCCGAAAATACTGTGTTTTATTACTTCTCCAAAATTTTCCTGGCGCTCTTGGTGTATTTTTTTGTGGCCATTTAAACTTGACACATTTGGTCAGAAGTGATCTTGAAGGAAACCTGCATAGACCTGCCCATGCCAAAACCACCAGTTGCTGGACGTATTGAAAGAAAAGTGCTTGTTTTTCGTTCGATTTCAGGAGTCATTTGGCCAGGTCAGATCCCAGTGATGATAAGGGTATGGGTCTGACGATTTGATATCAGTTTTAGATAGTTTTAGCGAGATGAACATGAATTTGCCAATGATTTTGAGTTTAACAAGGGTACGCGGTACTAGCGGTACGCGGTACGTTTTGATCCTGGTTATTCCGCTCCTTTGGTACGTTTTGATCCTGGTTATCCCGCTCCTTTTTTCCCCCAATTATTGTGTGCTGCTTATTCTTTGAGATGGCTGCAGGACTTAAAGCGATTGGAGTCCTGCGTGAATTGGATGCGTCGTTTGAAAGTGAAGCCATCTCCAATCACATTGGGCACCATGACGCAGTGTGCGCACCGGTGCTGGCCAATCAGGGTGGCAATGGAACATACTTAAGGAATCTTGAGGATGGATCAGCATATCTCAAGCCTGCAGGCAGTGGACCATCTCCATTTCTTTGGCGGATTTTGTTGGCTGCTTCCGGGATCATCCAGATGCAATTACTTATAAAACGGTTGTTACACGTTGTGCAAGAGCCCTATGCATAGGTTTCCACGGAAACTATATATATAATATATATATATGTTTGTTACTTGCCGCTGGTTCAGCAATTCGAATACTTGCTTCATTCCATCCCCCAATGCCCACTCGCGACAAGACATTCCAATTGACCATCATATTTTGTGTGGCGCGGCTCGGCCACAAATCAGCTCATTGCTTAACCCCCCATTCAAAACCGATAGATTTTATTGGCCATCCTTGGATCATCCGTTAAGATCTGTGAACAGCCGGGCCAAGGCATTTTGGTGAAGACTTATGGACAGGCAGGAGACCTCGACAAAGTCTTAGCAGCATGGGATGAGATGGAGGAGCTCCGGAAAAATCGTTGCCGTTGCCGCTGAAACCTGAGCGATTTCGGGGCTCGTATTTTTAAGAAGCATCGGGAGATTTCACAAACGCATAGCATATAGAGAGATAGACCTGTTAAAAGAAACGGTGCAATAACATGCACACATAGACGGACACACACACACATAATCACACACACAGATAATATATATATATTCATAATGATAATTGCCAATTGATGATGATGATGATGGTGATGATGATGATGATGACGACGACGACGACGACGACGATGATGATGTTGTTGTTGATGATGATGAACGATGAACGATGAACGATGAACGATGAACGATGAATGATGATGATGCATAGACGCAGTAGGTACGGTATATACAGCAATAATGATCAAACATTTTTTTTAGCATACATCTATCTACTTGTATATACTAGTAGCTTCAGAATCTTGAATACTTTCCACATCATTCCACATCCTCGTAGGAGCAGCGTGGCTTAGCCAACTCAGTGACCTACGGCTGCATGTTGGACGCTTGCGTGAAATGCGGCAACCTGGAGAAGGCTGTGGAGGTCTTCCGAGGAATGCGCGCCTTGGTCGCGCTTGGGGTGCGTGCCAAGGGTAATTGGGGACCATAGGTCAGCAATCACAGACTTGGTTTGAAGGATATGAAGGATAAACGCCAGGAAATCCAGGCTTTGGTAGAATTTGATTGGATATACCGTACTTGATGGTACAATTTACTGTATAGTTTTCTGGCGGATTTTCCTTTAAACCAAGCTAATGACCTAGGAATATCTAGGAATCACATTGTGTTTCTGCACATGGCAAGCCCAATCCTGGCACGGAAAGGTCTCTACCGATCTATACAGACCTCTGCAGACCTGTACAGACTGTCCCTGAGGTTCGACGGGGAAGCATCGGAACACCATTCTGTACACCACCATGATCAAAGGCTGCCCTGCCGAGTCGAGTCATTGTGAGAGGACACAGAAAAACGGTGGAAAAAGTGAAAACTAATGAAAACAAATGAAATTTTAATGAAAACTGCGTGTCCCATCCTTCTTGCCTTTGGCTAGACTCCTGGGGATGGCGGAGAGAGATCCTTCTTGCTCGTTGCAGTGCCACTGCGCCAGGCTATGGTTTGCACAAGGATTTGGACAATGCCTTGGAACTTTTCCATGAAATGCCGGATGAAGGAGCATCTCGGCTCCGATTTCCGGAGACCCCGATGAGCGAATAGGGAGGAGATGATGATCTGATGATCTGATGGTGCAACTGTTCAGGATGAGGACCAGCATCATGATGAACATGATCATGATGATGATGATGATGATGATGATTCATCATGATGCTGCTGCTGCTGCTGCTGTTGTTTTATGCAGTTCCTATAGCACCTATATGCACCTATAGAGATCATAAGAAAATCCCTGTGCAACGGGTTGTGTGTCGGTTTCCGCAGCCTTGTTTTGCAAATGCGTTGCTTCACGGCCAGGTGCCTTACAACACCATCACGTACAACTCCATCTTGGAGGCCTGCGTGAAATGTGGAGATGTGACCTCCGCCGAGGCGGGCGCATGGAGAGACGTGTTGAATCGTGTGGCTCGAAGGTGTAGGCAGTCTGATGGCAGTCTGATGGCGTATGAATCCACAGAGATTTGGGACATTTTGGGACCAAATCCTACTGACCTGCGCAGCAGCGGACCCTATCCTTGTTGAGGCCTCCCCAAGTGTTTGAACGCAGGAGATCTTGGACCAAATGGTCCAGACGGAGTATGATATCGAGCCGGACCTCATCAGCGACCCTGCTCCAATGTAGGGGTAAGAGTTGGCGACCTTTTGGAGACTGGTCCAGATGCATGCCTTCTATCCTCGGTAATCTGCATATTCAAATGGCTACAACTCGCGGATTTTCCTTGGCCCGGTCAGATTCCTACTTTTTTTTCCCCCTGCTCTGTGGTTTGGGGCATGTTGGCGTGTTAGGACAACCAGCTGGGATTGCCATGACTCCATGACGTGCTGAGGTTATTCAACAGTACTGAAGGGCTACTGTCAGAATGGTGATTTGCTGAAGGCGGCCTGAGCCAAACTTCTGCGGAGCATCACGGGGTCACATTGTGGGGAGGTTTGGGCCAATGTTCATCAAAATCCATTCTTCATATGGATGTTTCACTGCTAGCAGTCTGCTAGCAGTTAGCAGTTCGAGTTTATGCTTGCAGCATTTTGCAGCCAGAGCGGCTACACTGAGGCACTGTGCATGTTCCAGGAGATGAAAGAGCACTCATTGCGATGTGACGAGCTGGTGTACAATACATTGATGGAAGGCAGTGGCTGGGACATGGTGCGGTAAATAGGCTGTTGGCAAGTTGGGGCCTTGGATTTTGGAGTTCGCTGTCAAGGTCATATTAGGACTGGTCAAGCAGTCAAGCATGGTTCAGAGTCCAGAGTTCATCTTGCAGGCTGCGTCAAGGCAGACGATTGGAAAGCAGGCAGGGCATGGCAGGGCGCTGGATCTTGCGGGCCGCATGTGTCACCGACTCATGTTCTCCATAAGGAGAGGCTGAAGTTCGGATGAGAACACAATTGATGGTACAGATACATCAGACACTCGCAGCCAGTGTTGTTGATATTTGTTGATATTTGCTGATTACCCTCTGGTAAACTAACATAACTATGGAAAATCACCATTTTTAATGGGTAAATCCACTGTAAATGGCCATTTTCAATAGCTATGTTTGTTTACCAGAGGGTAAATGTTACTGTGCGGGTCCCAGACTCGGCCAGGCTGCGGTCTCTTCGCTGAGATGGTCAACAAGGGTTTGAAACCCTCAGCCATCACGGCCAGCATTTTGTCAAGGCGCGGCACTGGGATGTTGGAAATCTGGATCTTCTCAAGAAGGTATTGATGGGTCATGATGGGTCGCAACTCAACATGATCAACATATATCAACATGCCAAAGATGTCCACATCGGAGATTTTCATAGATTTTCCATATCCCAATTCGTGACAACTGGTCAACCAGTAGCCATGATGGGCGCACCAGGCTCTTTCAACGCGTGGGCCATGAGGATGCGGATGAAAAGGTGGCTGACCTCTTCATGGTGTTCCTGAGCTGCGGTCATCAATTAAAGATACTAAAGGCATCCGGCCAAAACCTGTGATTCGGTACCAAAATTGGGGACTTCCATGGACTTCCATGGTGCACCTGGAATCACTGGACTTCCATGGCGCCAAGGTTTGGTTTGGATCGGCCCCAGCCTGCCGAACGCCGGGCACGGCGGAACCTGCATGGCAGCAGATTGCCACCATCCCCCGGGGCTTGGGGACCCAAGGGGATGGACACTGGACTGTTGAGAGATGTTGAGAATGTTGTTGAACCTGAGGCGCTTTTTTTTTAAAATGCTGCTTTGGGATGATGTCCGCAATTTTAGCGCATGTTTATCTAATTTTATCTATTCAACCTAGCGCATAGCAGAACTATGCAGAACTTGTAGATGGGATTTCCACCTTCACTGTTTTTTTTTTCTAGATAAGTTGCATCAGTTACATTTCTAGAATTCATAGATCATATACAGATCAGCATCCCCAGCTCTTTTTGTGGCTTTTCACCAGCCTAGAGATCCATGGTGAACTGTTCCAACTCGCGCCATGGAGGTTGAAACCACTTCACCAATGGAGTCCACTCCCGGCATGGCCCGTGCCTCAGATGGGAAAATCATCGAAGAACATGGGCATCTTATATCGCCAGCTTTGATTAAGCAGTGGATTGGGGGCAATTTCATATACTACACTTTTTCGACACACCAAATCATTGGTGCTTTGAAGATCATTGAACTTAGATCCTACATTTGCATAGCTTGGCATATGTTGGCATCCTTTTGTGGCACCCGAACTTCAAGCTGACAGGCTCGAACCAGAACGAATGGGGTGGAACAGCCCAGCATCGCCACGCTGTTGATGTGTTCCTGTGGCTGTTTGGTGACTTTCACCAGAAATTGACGGCATTTCATATAATTTCTTGGAACCATGGGCAAGTGGAGCTTTGCGGCATTGGGTTTAGCACATTGATTAGTGAAGTCCCCAAATTCCTTGTAACCGGTGCGCAAAAACACGGACCCCTTCCGCCCCAGAACCGCTGTTGTAGTGGATCTCTTCATTTGGGCAAAAATCGGGGGAATGTTTGTTTTCCTTGGATTGGATGTTCATTTTTCATCATTTTTCCTGGTAGAAACACAGGTTGCTCAGTTATGTTATAATCTTACAATCTTATTATAGCATCTACCACCTACCGCATGTTTTTTTTGTTTCGCGAAACAATTTAACACATTAGGTTAGGGTGGTAAACTTTTTTAAAACACAATCAAGGCTAAACACTTGGAGTTTTTTTTAGATATATAGAGCATTGATTATATCATGATTACCTCGGATTATCTCAGAGTTACCTCCCCCAAACTGCCAAATAGGGGTTTGGTCCAGTTTTGAAGACTAGTTTCCACTAAGCATTTGCTATTTTCCGATATGTTCCGGTTCAAAGTGTGTTTTTCTTTCCTGGGCATTTTTAGAATGTTTCACGATTTTTGACGTGAAATCTCCCATTGTTTTCCCAATCCTCCAGTGGTCCAGCCGAGGCCTTCGCGGGATCGCCACCGCGGCTGAGCTCTCCGGCGGAGACCTTGGAGAAACCATGGAAAAACCATGAGAAAACCATGGGAAAACCATGGGAAAGGTCACCATTTTATATATCTTGTAATGTGGGTAAAACAATGCCATAAACATCATAAACAACTAACATGTGGGGATGAAAGCAATCCCAGCCTGATGGAATGGGGGTGATTTATTGTTGAGTTTCCTGCATTAGTAGATTTGAATAAGTGTTATAAACACTATGTCTGTACCTGTTTCAAGAAAATCATTGGTGAATGGGACGCAGTCCATAGGCTAAACTAGTTTTCTCTGTCAAGCACACGCAATAATATCCAATAATTGACATTATGGGAATACCGCCAGCAAAACATGTGATTCAAATCAAAGAAAAAACAGTAAAACGGGATATTTTGTTCTTTCATCCCATAAAATGGGCTGATGATACCGCTTGACTTTTTAGTGATTTTAGTGGTTATTGGAAGATCCAGGCAGTATACATCCCATAACATGGAAGTGTTCCAAACTTGAATTTGGACCATGCTGTGGAAGATGAACGAAGATGACATATCTTTTCCTCACTGGTCACGGGTCACTCAGGCAGGGCGCACGCCCCTCTCCCGGTCTCTCATGGTGCGGCTGCCCGGTAGATCACGGCTTGGATAGTGCCTGAAGCTAATATATAAATACTCTTAGACTTATATATATATATATGTATGTAAACGCTTCCAAAATAGCTGGAGCAATCTTGAGCAATGATTATGCCATCATCTTTTTAGGCCTAGCCTATGATATGTATACACACATAACAATAATAATTAATGATAATGATGATAATAGTAATAATAACAGCAATACTAATAACAATAATAATTAACAATAATGATAATGCAAAACTATCCGTGACATTATCTCAGTCATATGCGGTTATAGCCCATGTGTCAACCATTTACTGGCTTTCTGGGTAATCCCCTTGATGCAGTCTCTGCGTTGAATGGCGTTTCTTCATGGTACCACTTAAATATGAACAATTTGTATGTAACACACTGAGCTGATGAAGCTCAGTATGGACACGAAGCAAATTTATTGACAGTAGTATCCTCAGCCAAACATGCACATCCACACCGTGGTAACTGTGAATATTGGCCAAAAGACGACATGGATTTCTTCACCTGGTGTATAGGCCATCCCATGAAAAAGGGCACCCCATGACCATGCCTGACCGATGCATATGTGCGGATCCACTCATAGCCACCCTCAGGCATCACTGAACGTCCACGAGGAGCAGGTTCGCAGGGTGATGGTGTAGAACTGACGGTTTTCACACACCTGGTTGATGATTTTTTCGGGGGCTACCAACATACCCTTCAAAATCTTCAAATGAATTGGGGATTCTCACAAGCCACTGGAAACCCCTCATGAATCAACCATTGTGGACCAGGGAGTAGATCCCCTGCCCACTGGCCGTGTGGTTCCTGTGCGGGGGCCCGGAGGCCACGGTAGGTTTTTTCGGGGTTCAAGGCTTGCGGGGAGCCTTGCGGAGCTGTTCCATGGAAAATCCCGCACTAAAGATCACTAATTGTGGAATATATCACACTAAATCCATCGAACATCCCACTTAACATGATAATATCTCTCTTCACGGTCTCTAGAAACTACATGAACACACACATATATATATATATAATGTTATGCCCGCATTTTTTGCTGGTAACATTTTCCACTTGACTGATTAATTAAGTGTTCATTGGTTGATTTTCCCATTGTTTTTTATTGTTTCCATTGCTTGTCAATCCCATTGATTCTTATCATCCATTGCTCTCCATTGATTTATGTTTTTCCATTGATTTCTCCATTGGTGTTTATTCTTTCCATGGTATCCGATTGGTTCATTGCTCAAATTCCCTGCCCTGCATCGGCTGCGGCCTTCCTAAGGCCCTGCCGGTGGGCGCCATGACTGCCATGGGTGCCATGCATCAGAATGATCACTTTCATGACCAGGTCAGATGAATCGCCTGGCCTTCGGTGTCCCACGGTGTCCCACGGTGTCCCACGGTGTCCCACGGTGTACCACGGGGTCCCACGGTGTCCCACGGTGTCACACGGTGTCCCACGG
>Ga0126342_10006207_pt1 | contig 21136 bp, 19 predicted proteins | sample Cyp1metagenome_FD_92528 | JGI IMG/M metagenome (GOLD analysis project Ga0126342, IMG submission 92528) | Coral microbial communities from Lord Howe Island, Old Settlement Bay, Australia - Cyphastrea 1 metagenome | ecosystem: Host-associated > Invertebrates > Cnidaria > Coral ...
CTCTCAAAAACGCATTTCGTGCGAGACTTCCTTCCAAACTCCATCGGCAACTCCTCCACCAGCACCACTTGCAATGCCATTTACAGTAGGGGAACGATCCTAGAGTTGCAAATCACAATGCAAATCCATCAGCAACTCATCCACCAGCACCACTTGCAACCCCATTTACAATGCGGGAACGATCCTACAGTTGCAAATCACAATGGAATTCCCGTAAGGCTCCCAAGCCCCGAGAGCCTTTTGCTCTCTGTTGTTGTTTCAGCTTCCGTAGCATGTAGTGCTGCTGCAGCACCTGCAGAAGTTTGGCTCATGCTACCATGGTTTGCAAACCATATTACTATGTCACGGCTGGGCCGTCTCAGGATGCCTTTTTCCAAGAATAGGTGAGGTAGACCATAACCTCAGCACCACAGCTGTGCTATTTGGCCACTGTAGAAGAAATGTTTGCTTCAGTTCTGGTAAAACTAACAACAACTCACCTCTCCTATATAGTGTCGGTTGAAACTTCCGGCCACCGCCTTGTGCGGCACTACTTGTGTATGTATATATATATATATTTATATACGTATATCTATTTACTTATACACACCTATACACCTATGATAAACAAAACACACATGTATACCTATGGGCCTATGTGCATACCATATATCCCCCAAAGGTGAAACGGCAAAATTATGGGTTCTACCTTGGACACATGCAGGGAAATGATTCACGAATGGTGGTTTGGCATCCGTTTGTCCCCCTTCTGTCCGCAGGGCCCAGCACCCTCACTATTTTTAAGTTGTAGTTTAACTAATTATTTTTTAAGTATCTTGTGAATTATATCTGTAATGAGGTACCACCCACAGTTTAGGTCTTAATGCCCCAAAAATCACTAAGGGAAAGACATTCAGAACATCCTTGGGTAGTTGCCCCTGGTATTTGTCCGGCAAAAAGCCTTATGGCTCATTTCTATATATGACCTGAAACGGCACTATTCTAACGATGATCGCTGGTCACAATTATGATGAACCATGTTTGGTTTAAAATTCAAAAATGTTCAGTTATTTTAGAGATGGTGACTTACCCACTGCCTAGATATGGAATGGTCCACACCTCTGTCACGGAATATGCAACTGCTTTTAATGCTGTCAATTTCTCACATAGCTTGAAAGAAAGAATGGAACCTCCAACATGTTAGCGGGATTTGGATTTTCATGGTTTGACACGTACCCAGTTTATCACCACTCCCCGTTGCCAATGCGTGGCGCCTGATTTTGCCTCTGGCGATTGCCACATCTGCTTGTGGCTGGGTGACCAAGTTTTCCAGCTGTTGTGGCGCATGTTGTCACTTGAAGTCTTACTATATATGGGTGTTTCCTGAAATAGGGGTACCCCCAAATCATCAATTTTAATATGAGTTTCTCTTAGAATATTTCCATTTTGGGGTACGGGTACATTTAGTTAAAAGAAATTTCCATATCACTGTCACTTAATACACAGTTTTTAAGTTTCAAATCACCAGCCGTTTTCGAGGATGCAGCCTTTTACAATAGTGCAAATGATGTTTTCCCCCTGGAAAGAGGGAATCAAATCTTACACCCTGATGTGGGGATTTATTTTGGTTTGCACTTGGGGACGCAGTTTGCGCCATTCCCCAATTTGTTTTAAAGCTTACCAAAACCCTGCCCCGAGTGACAACCTGCACGGGCCAAGCTCACGCAACGCCCCAGGTCAGACAAAGATCAGAAGCTCCTGCAAGAAGTTTGCACGGAGGCCAGCCCAATGGCGGGGGGAGAATTTGCAGGATCAAAGGCCTATAATAGTCTCAAGACCCTTAGCCCCAAAAGATGATCAAAAGATGTTTTGATGAATGCCTTTTATCAAAAGTTGAAGCATGTGAAAGCCACTTGTCTGGCGAAACGGTACTGCCAACCGTTCAAAGAAAGAATGTATTGAAAGCCATGCGCAATTTTCACCCCAATATTATTTAATTTGGAAGGTTTTTTTTGGAACAATGCGATCGGACATCAAATGGGAGAGTTTCTCAATAAAACTAGTGTTCCAAACAATTGGACATCCACACCCCTTCTGGCAACCTGTGAACCTTGCCAATTAGAACCATTTGGGATCAAACTGCTGTCAGTATAGGGTGATGGCGGTCGTGGAACTTCGCCGTGAGTTGGGGCTTGAAGGTGGTGCGTGGAAATCTGTACGTGCCTTGGTTTTCCCTATAATCCATCTTATTTTTTTGAAAGTTGTTATGTTTTTTTGGTGGATACTGCCCCACAAAATGATGGATAAACGTCAATGTTTTGAACTTTGATTTGCCAAACCGCTGAAGGCCCTGGCAAAGTCCCGTGGAATGAAGCTTTCGTAGTTTCTGAACTGCAGCCGTGAAAAATACCACCATGTTGTTAGTTTTTTTGGTGTTTGAAGAATCAAGGGCCAAATGCGTCTTGTGGGAACGTGGCATCCAAATGATTGGATTTTCCAGGTTTTCTGGGACATGTATATGTATATATATATACATATATATATAGAGTTATATTTGTTTATGCTCATATATATTTATATCTGTACATATGAATATATATAATATGTGTACAAACGTGTATTATAGCATAATATTATATTATACTGTTTTGTATTATATTAAACTATATATTTACTCAATATAAATAGTTCAAATATGATAGTTAATATTTAATACCTGCTATATGTCATATATATATACATATGCATTTATATCTAATACATAATGCATAATATATACTATATAATATGTAAGATATAAAAAGTTTATACAACATACAAAATATAGTATATATGTAAATATATACAAATAAACAATAATAAGAATAATAATAATAATTATTATTATATATATGTATATATAAAATGATTTAATATATAGATATATTTGTTTATATTTATAGAGCCAATCATGCAGCTGCTCTCCTCCCAGGCTGAAGTGGCTCGAAAAATGCTTCGGGCAATGCCTGAACGCGCGCGAGAAATCATTTTGGGTGGCGACTTTGGTGGTTCCAACTTGGTGATCTTGCAGTCGGAGATCCACAGACCCAGTTTCCGAGACCTTTGGTTCTTGAAATCAACAAGATGAAGGTAGGGAGGTTTCATTTTTGGACATCCATGTTGTAAATGATGATGGAATCAACGATCCTAGTTATTTCCGGTTGACTTGCCATTTCAAAAAAAAGGCCCCAGCAACCCAGTTCACATGTAGTAAAACCCTGAAAACTAAATACTATTGGGGTAGACTTGCAGGGGCCTTTTTTTTGTGGCAAACTGATGGGAAAACATGGCAATTTACCCAAAGAAACATATTAAGGCAATCAATGCTTCTTAGGTGTTTGATACGGGGTTAAGCGGATAGGTTTTGAAGATCCACCCACAAAAAGCTCTTATCACACACACGCAAAGAAAAAGCTCTAATGAGTGAGCGCGACCCTTTTTGTCCATGTCCGATTTGGGATTATGTGGATAGTTTCGATGGTCAATACCTTCAAAAATGGTATCTTTTAAACGCTTGGGTGTTTCATGTGGAGTTCAGTCGATAGTTTTTTTGGGCAAACTTCTAGAAATTGCATCAGGACATTGCTACGAACTACGTGTGGCTGCAGCCCATCGTGTCTTCTTTTCCAGAGTCAGTGCCTGGAACCATTTTCATGACAGATGTTTGGTTGTACCTTGACAAGCTCCTGGGCGAGAAGCTCTTTGTTGCCCGGGATGTCCCGAAGCAGAACCAGGCAGCAACTGAAGCAGGGCGATGCAAGAAGCTGATTGGCGCGCTGCGGTATTTATACCGCAACAGTTTCTTTGTGTTTATTCGGCAGTGTTTTTGGGTTTCACCAGGACTTATGGGCGCACATGAGCGCCATGTTTGACCCTGACTCTATCTAATTTCCCAAAATGTAATTTTTCATGGTTTTTCCAGTGTGCGTGGCTTACCTCATGAGGCTTGACCAGCCACCACCCTCGAGTGTCAGAACTCAAAGCATTGCTGCTTCCATCTCCGGCCTCACGAGTCTCTTGTCAGAATCTGGTGTCACTTAGGTTGAACTAGTTTTGAAACCAATGCCATGATTTAAGAGCAAAAAAGTTTGGGGCAACTAAAGGTTTTAAGTTTTCCGGCCCTTCGTATGGTAAGGTGTTCAACTCGTAACCTGTAGTCTATGTTTTTTGTTCCCCACGCTTTGGACCCTTACTTGGACACCTGCGTGCATTAACCCTTGGAGGCCCGACGTGCGCGCGCTGTGGTGCATGCTGAGCGAGTGGAAGCAGACCCAGAGCTCTTTGAGGGAGAGGCCAGGGTTGAGCTTAAAGATATTTCAAAATTGATACTGTTGTTTGCGGTTGTGTGAATGTTAGTTTCATGCGGTTTCTAGGTGACAACTAAAAGTAGTTTCAGCCCTGACACTGCTTCACCGCTTGTCCACCTTTTGCCAAGGCTTTGCGAGATGCTTCGGAACATGAGTCTGATGAATGTGAAGATGAAGAGGACATCAACGCTGGCGATGGTGAGGATGATGACGATGATATGGGCGACGCTGACGACCAGGAGAAAAGCAACCAGGAGGAGAGCGAGGAGGAGCAGAGCGACAAGGAGCAGAGCGACAAGGAGCAGAGCGACAAGGAGGCAGAGAACGAGGAGGGGGGGGACAGTGGTGATGATGAGGGCAGTGAGGCCAACCAGGGTGCATCATCGCCGTTCTTCCCTGACAACTTCAGTGAGCTCTTTGGCAAGCCGGAGTTGGAGGGTGCAAACTCTGATGTGGAGGAGAACCCCATGGACACTGCTTCTACGTTGGTTCTTGGTGATGATGTTGCTACATTGGATGATGTGGCACAGGAGCCAAGTGGATCTGAAGATGAGACTTCGACTGAGGATGGCTCGGACGAGGAAGATGGACACGTGGAGAATGACTTGGTGACCCCTCCCAAGCGCCCAGCTGCGGACACTGAAGTGGCTAGGCCTGTTTCATTGTAAGTGTTTTTGTGCCCCTGGCCCTGTACCCAACGTATTTCAGTCTAATTGTTGTGTAGAAAAAGCAAAGGTCAACAGTAACAAACAGTAAGATCAGCTAAGGCTTCAAGCACCGTGAAGAAAGCAAAGGTTGAGCATAAGATGCTTTCAGCCACTCTGGAACCAATTTAGCAATATGTTGCTTTTCATTCATCATTTTTGGGGAACGTATGCCATTATGGGCTGATTAGTTCTTTCCACATTTCGAGAACGATCCATTTATATAACTCATGTCCAGTTTTTTCACAAGATTGGTTTAGATGACCATCAGTCGAGAAAAGTTTGGGGGCTAAACTTTAAACACTCAAAAAAACTGCAAGTGAAAAATATTCTTTAAACCTTATAAACTTTAAACATGCAATTCTCCCAACATGTGAGGCCATGGTTCCCGACTGGGCAAGGGGCAAGGATGCGCGTGGAGTTGCCAGGTATAACAAAGCAAATCAAAGCAAGCATTTTTCTTACACCCAAAAACGTGTAAACCCAATAGCTATGGTTAATGTCACTGTCTCGTTTGTTGGGGGCCACCTTACCTACTGTTGCCGTTTTTTTCGGGCCATCCAACTTGCTCCACAGGCTTTGGATCGCAAGAGTGCTGCAAAGTCTGATGATTTTCGCCCTGATGATTTGGACAACATGGACCCTGAAGCAGCTTGGAAAAAGAATAAAGACTGCTCGACTGCTTCTGCAACCAAATAAAAATGATAACTAAAACCTTTTGAGTTTCACTTCTATTACAGGGGGTTGAGAAGGAGCTGGGGGAATTCCCTGAAAACTTTACACGAGTATCTTTGCGTAACACGCACACACAACATACGGGTTTCTACATATATACCGTAGGTTGTAGGGAAACTTGTAGGACATATTTTGAGTAGGACAAGTCCATCTTGAGAACACGATTCCTGTTCCCGTTTGTGCCTGTCTCAGGAAGTGCGGCGATTGAAGATGCAAGATGCCCACCCAGCTCGCCCTGCAACTTGGCAGAGGTTCACTCTGTGGCAGATTAATCTGGGGGTCACTTTGAACGTGTTTGAGGGTAAATTCATATGTTTCAAGAGGTTCTTGTGATCCCCATGGCCCAACATAGGCTACATAAATCCGCAACATTACAAGTTTGCTGCTTCAAAGAATCAAGATTTGGGTCTTAGAATGGCTTGTGAGAACCACACCCAAATGTCATGATATTTATTGGGTTCGTTTCTCCTTGGTATGACTGCAAACCTGGAATATGACTCACCCTCTTGATATTAAACATCATCCATAACACATTGTTTAGTAAAGGGTATACACATAGTTGGGACCACTTAGGGGGTTTTCAATATCAGGGAAATGGGATCGGCTTAAACATGCATATACATACACATACATATACATGTATACACATACACACATACACACATACACACATACACACATACACACATACACACATACATACATACATACATACATACATACATACATACATTCATACGTACATACATACAAACATACATACATTCATACATTCATTCATTCATACATACATACATTCATGCATACATACATTCATACATTCATACATTCAAACATCCAATCATTGATACATACATACATATATATATGTGTGTGTATTTACAAATACATACTTACTTACTTCCCTAAAAAGGGTTGGCAGAACATCTTATTTCCCATGGTCAGTGTTTGCCCTGGGCTTCAACGTACCTGCAGGGTTCAAAACATCACCCAAAAGACCATATTTGTTTAGTATATTGTTTCCACATGCATGCCCAACCTACAGCTTGAGGCTGCAGCCAATGGTGCTACATCATTTCGTGAGAGCATGGGCATGTTGGGGGATGCTGAAGACAAGGCTAAGAGACCAGTTGTGACACCTGACACTGTCAAGCTACCCCCCATGCGGAAACCCAATTGGATGGGGCAAGTTGAAGGTGGTCTTCTCAGTGCGTCTCCCCCAGTCATTGGACCGCAGGCTAGGGACTAATGCCAAATCCTTGTTGTTTCCATTTTGCCCCACCAAGAAAAAAATCAGCCGGCCTATCCATGCCTTTCCTAAACATCATCCAGCCGGCCCATCCAGGCCAATGAGGGAAAGAAAGGCAGGAAGAAATCCAACAAGAAGGTGAAGGCATGTGAGAAACGCAGGGCCTCTTTCCGCAGATCCCACAAAATGAAGAGTGACAGGGAGCCATCCCCAGAAGCACCCGTTGGTGCTGCGGGCAATGCGGGTTTTTCTGGTGATCATCCAGGTGAAACTAGTGATGACGATGAGGCGAAACTTGACAAACTGTGTTTATACGTGTTTATCATGATATCCCGGAATTCTTATTATGGTTTAACAAAAAGGTTCAGGAAAACATTCCATAAGATCCGTTTGGTATTTGAACTAAAAAACCATTTCCTGGTCATACCTCACTCCAGAAGGCCTCGTACAACGGCTACAGCTTGAAGGGCATGCCGAAAATTTGCGATGCCAACGGGAGGACACAAGGGATTCCACAGCTACACGGTCATGAAAGGCAAGGCAAAGATCGAAGTGTTGCTTCGTCAGAAAGCATTTTATGTGAGAGGCGCACCCAGTATCAGGGGCCAAGTTACTTGGTCGAAATTTCCATCCATCAGAGATGCATGGATTGCTGCGTGCACAAAGGCAGGAGTTTTGCCATAGACCCCTACTTGTAGCAGTGCTGTTTTGGTATGGTATTCCCACAGTTCTATAACGTGGGCTTGAAGTCTTCACAAGGAAGATTTTTTTCGATGGCAATGCGGCTGGCTTAGAACCCTTGTTTGAGTTACTCATGTCACTGAAATTGCTGCTTTTGGTTGAGGGCGTGCTGGCCATTTGCCAAACAAGGGGTCATGCACTGGGCTCATCGGACAGCTCTAGTGGTGTTGGTTTACGGTGCAAAGCACCAAAACTTGGGGTTGGTAGAGGGACGGGCGAAGAAATGGTGACATCTTGAAGCGAGAAAAAACCATGGAAGCAATTTGATCACTTTGTCATACTTGTCCTTTTATTTGAAGGTTTCAAGGTGGATGTTTCTTCCTACAGTTTGTCAATATGAATTGAGCGACTTTTTCTTGAATGGTGGTTCCAAGTGGCAATTTTCTGGTTGGTTTGGCACCCCCAAAAAAAGGCCCCCACAAACCAAACAAATATGTAGCAAAACTACGGGAAATATGCTATTGGAAGTAGACTTGTGGGGGCCTTTTTTGGGGGTGGCAAACCACCAGGAAAATTGTAATTCCAAACCCTTTTACAAAAAAGTAGGAGGGTCACAGAAAAGGGTTTAGAACAGCATTGGAGGGAATTGTCTCTAGTAGAAGCACAATACCCTACCTGCAGCAGTACTGAAATAATGTACCTTGAAAACTGACAGAATATTGGAACCTATTTACTGTACCGCTGAAGATGTTCAGTTTCAACTCTGAAATCGAACTCGCACTCGGAATCATCACCCCCTTTCAATCTTAAACTCCAAATGCTTCCTTGTGTGCGTAAGGGTTTTGGTGCAGAAAACCATATTACGTGCTTTGTGTGATCCAAAGTCTAGCCAGCTATGGGTAAAAGGGCCCCGGCAAAGTCATCGATCCGCAGCGCTTCCCAACGGCAGAATCCAGCCGTGGGGGGGCCTCCACCAAAGTCGATGAGCTTCAAGGAGATCAAGCGGAGGTCCATCATCGCAGGCCTTCGAGCGATGAGGGCACCCGCAGCTGCTTGCCCCAACTGTTTGATGTAAAGCCCCCTTAATTAGGATATTACTCTCTGTGGCCAGTTCAATGGGGAGGGGCTTCTCAATGGGCCCAATAATGCAAACACCAGAAATGTTTGATCAATTTGTTTGTGGAAGGAGTTCCCACTTAATAGTTATCACGTGAAACTATCTAGATGGCGCCCCTTCAATGAAATTCCCCAGGGTGGTTTTGATCTGGGGTTGACATTCCCATAAGGTCGTGGCCATTTTGGTCAACATGGTGTTCGGGCTTCCTTTACCATTTTCTGCAGCCAACCAGATCCAGCACTTGGAGCTGTTTGCTGGGGATTGTGCAGTATCAAGATCTGAGCAAGCGGACAAGGGTTACAGGCCAAAAAACGATAATAAAAGTACAGACCAATCTAACGGTTCCCCTTCAAGTCGAAGAACCCAACATTAGAAAAGATTTGGGGTTCAGCTCCATGTATCATATTCAAACATTGATATGAGAATCATTTTCAGAAGTTACTTTCATGGATGCCCCAACAAAGAATTTTGAAGGAAACAGTGGTTTGGGGTTGAGCTCCCATATGTATCCTGTTCAGAAATGCTATGATGTCAATTTCTAGAATGATGCTTTTTTCCGGTAACCACAGAAGAAATAGCACAACATTTGAAATCCTTTTCGCCCATTAGCTTCCCGTCCCCGCAGGAAGGAAGATCTGTGATGGCAATGGACATCGCTTTTGGTGGGAAACCTATGGACTTGTTGACGCCAGAGGGATTCTTGGGGGCAGTTTACCATGCCTGCAGGCTGGAACCTGGGACTGGTGCTCTTGCAGCACCAGTCTGTTCCTCCTTTGTATACATGATCCTAGACTGCAAAAGCTAATTGGTCTTGGCCCTCATGGGGTGTGTAATCCACCAGTCCGAGTTGATACAGAAGTTGGTTTTTAAATCTTTTAACCTAAAACGAGCACATGTGAACCTATGGTTTCCCGTCAGAACTAAGTCGCACTAAGGAACAAAGGAACAAGCAAGCGATCACCAGATAGACCAATGGGAGAAGAGTCATACCCCAGTGTGAAGGCAGGCAACACACTTGCCTGTCGCACACTGTTGATCGTGATGATAGCCCATGCCTTGTGCTGCTTTTGGGTGCTGGAACAGCCGAAAGGAAGCACCATGGACCTTTTGCCTTGTTTTCAGGAACTTCTCCGGAAGGTAACAGTTTGGAAACACAAGTTCAACATGCAAGACTACGGTGCACCATCGAAAAAACCAACATGGATCTATAGCAGTCTTTTGGCTGGGCTGAAATGTTGAAATCAATCCAACCGGAAATAGGTGGTTCAAGGGTTTCTGGTTTTCAACATATGGAATTTTGTTACATATGAATGGCTCCCTGAAGACCCAAAACAAAAAGCCACCTATTGGGGTCTATCGTTGTACACTGTTTCGGCGGACCCTGTTCAGTTTCAGCTAAGGGTAGAAGTTGTCGTATTCTGGCCTCCCAATCCAGAATCCGATGCATGATGTTGTGCACATGTGGGGTTGTATCATAAATGGTTGTCATGGGCATCCCCAAAGATGTATGCTTCTCGAATGGCCCATTTGATATTGACATATAGTGATATCTACACATGTAACATGTAAATATGTAGAAACACAGGTTATATATATGAGATATATGTAGAAGCGTTTGTATATTTAGCTACATATGTACATATATATATATATATATATTAATAATATATACGGTTATGTTGTACACAGCGTGTATGTATATATGTATAGATGTACTTGTGTAATGAGATATCTTTGCATGACCAATGTCGCCTGGTAAGGTCACAAGATCATCAATGAGTTGCCTGACTTCAAGCCAACTTGGTTACCAGAGCTCCCTCCGGTTGAAATGGCTGTCAAGTACGTTGATGGCAGTGGAAAACAAAGAGTGAAGGGAGGTTCTTCTTTGAAAGCCAGTCAAAGCTACCCTCTTCAGTTTCTTGGATTTATAGTCTTATTTTCAGCACCCTGCCAGAGTTTAACCTGGGGTCCCATGCAGCTCCATCCTGCATGCGGTGGCAACCCGTCCCAGGTTTGGAAGAGCCCTGTCCAAATTGAGAAGCCGCCATTCCAATCAGCTCCGAAAGGATGCAAGGGCAACCTTGAAGATGAACTTGTTAAAGGGCAAGAACACCCCTAGGAACACGAGAGCTGACTCTAAATGGATCAAGCACGCTGACTTGGGACCTGTCTTTGACTACTTGGCATGAGCAAAACTAGCATGCCAGGCGAGTGTGTTTGCACAGTTGGAACTCCCAACTCTCAAGCTAACAAAGTTAATTTGAGCTGCGATCGAAACTTGAAAGGACTTAGGGTGTCCTGAGAAAATATGTGCGCCAGCGCAGTGTCTTCTGGAGTTCTGATCTGTGGAAATTGTATGGTTCCCTTCCAGTCCATTGATCCCCTACCCAAAGTTTGCCATGCCTCGCTCCTGCAGGTGAGGAATGGGAAGACTCGTCCTCAAGCACATCACCAAAGGTGCTACCCACCCATGGCCGAGCAGTTGTGGTATTTGGCTATCAAAACATGCAGTCAATGTTGAGTTTGATATGTTTTGGCATGATAATGTTCAGAATTCAGCCGCGTAGTGTTGAGAAATTGGCCGCGTGGTGTGCAGAACAGCCGCGTAATGGTATCCCCCAGAAAACATATGGTAATTTGTATCCCATATTTGATTGCCATATGAGTCTTCCCAATATCAATCGGCTTCAGCCGCGTGGTGTTGAGAAAATGGCCGCGTGGTGTGCAGAACAGCCGCGTAATGGTATCCCCCAGAAAACATATGGTAATTTGCATCAGCTTCAGCCGCGTGGTGTGCAGAACAGCCGCGTAATGGTACTCCCCAGAAAACACATGGTAATTTGTATCCCATATTTGATTGCCATATGAGTCTTCCCAATATCAATCAGCCACGATTTCCAATCAGCCACGAACATTTCCAATCAGCCACGGAATGTGTTCCACTCTTCAGCTCCCAGCCTCTGCATTGCCAATCTTTGCTTGGCCTCAGACCAGATTTTGCTCAGACAGTGGTTCAAAGTCTCTAGCTGGAACCATGGGAAAAAGGACAGACGAGAAGCAGTCGAAGCGTGGCAAGGTTGAGAAAAAGGAAAAGGTGAAGGACAAGAAGCCCACAAAGAATGACTTAGCGAAGACCGACAAGAAAGACCGACCCAATCCCAAGAAGGCCGAGGAGAAGAAGGCAGCAGTGAAAGTGTCAAAAGACAAGTCCCAGAAGAAGAGTGCATCGTCCAAGGTACCAAAGGAAGAGCAGAAGAAGGCAGCAGCGAAGACCGACAAGAAAGACTTGGCAGTACCAGAAAAGAAGCATGACAAAGATGGTGGTAGCAAGAAAGTCAAGAAAGCAACACCGGTGCAGCCAGTTGAGAAGCATGAGAAAAAAAGAAAAGACAAGGCAGAGTGCAAGAACAGCAAACCACCTGTGCTTGCTATCCGAGATGCTCCGTCCCGAAGATGCACTACCAAGACCCGTCCTGAAACCGAGCCAGACACTAGCTTCATGACACCTCCCGAGCATGTGCGACGAATGTCATCGCCTTCCTTGTCACAGGCGTCAGACACCTCGTTGGCAAAGTATGAAAGGGAAGCCGAGAAAGCAAACATGAACCTTGAGGACTACCTGCAGAAAGTCTCATCGGAAGAGCTTGAGAAGGCAGTCGAGGCACGCATGAAAGAAATTGTTGAGACGAGTGATGGACAAGAGAAGGAAGGGAAGGAGAAAGAAGAGCAGAAAGACGAAGACAAGGAAGAGGAGAAAGAAGAAGAGAAGTCTTCGAGCGCTTCCAGCAGCGATGCAGAAGTGAGTGATGCTTCTGATGATGAAGAAGATGTCAGTGCTAGTCTCGGGAAAGAGCATGAAGGAACTGATGAAGGCTTAGATGGAGAACCTTTATCGGATGATGAGGGCGAAGAGAAGAGCGAGGCGGAACTTGACAGTGATGAAGAAGCTTCAGAAGATGAGGCATCAGAAGATGGAACCGACGAGGCAGAGGTGGAGCAGCAGGTTCAAGCTTTGGTGCCTATCGAGAAAGATGTGCAGCAGCAGGACCCCGCCGGCAAGAACTCGGCCAATGCAAACGCATTGACACAGGCGGTCGCAACTCAGAGGGCGGCTGGGGAGAGCAGGAATGTGGACATCTCAAAAGCAAACAGTTCCTAGTTTGAGTCAAATATTTTCCTGTTGATTGCTTTACCTTCCCAGGTTGATTGCTTTACCTTCCCAACTTCATTTCTCAGTATCTCAAGTGTTGTTTGTATCCTTGCCATCATTTCTCATCAAGTGTTCCCCTCCTTATTTCTCATCGGGTCACTTGGCAAATCAAAAATCTGAGGTAGCAATTGCAAGGCCGAGTGGGACAAGTTCAGCAGGCAGTGCCTTGACCGACGCCGGTTTCCAGTGGCGTTGGCAGGGCACTACCAAAAAGATAAGCTTGACTTGTTTCGCAGCTGGCTGTCAGCCAAGGAAGATTGGTCGAAGCCACTCGTTTGCAAACAATTTTGCTTTGAGCCTTTTACCATCAATTACAATGAGTTAGGTGGTGACAGTATGTATGAACCGTTATCCCCATTCAAAAAGTCCTTGTGCTTCTCACTTCCCAGGAGCCTCACTAGCTAAAACCTCATGCAGAACAAGAGCACAGCATTTTCTCAAACCCTTGCACGGACTGAGGGTGGAAGTTGAGATCCAGCGCAAGGCAGAGAGGACAAACAAGGCGACAAAAAAGAGGGCAGGGATGAAAGCGCGGGAGATCATGAAAGCCTATCCACAGAAAAAAGCTTTGGATTTGATCAATCGCCTGCGAACCAGCGGCCTATGGGCCTATGATGAAGACTTTGACCAGGACGAAGAGGACAGAATTGGTTGCTTAAGTTATTGTCCAATCGAGTTCAACCATCCAGTTTATGTCTATTGGGCCTTCAAGCCACATGAGTTCAAACATCCAGTTTATGTTTACTGAGCCTTCAAGCCTTATTCATGAATTCAATCATCCAGTTTATGTCTATTGAGCCTTCAAGCCTCATGAAACATATCCATCACAAGAAACACATAGGCATGTTATTCCAATTTTAGACCGTTAACTGGCCAGGAGATCTTCTACTTCACCAACAGTGGGTCGACCTTTAAGTGTGAAGATGCGACCTCTGAATCCATGGCTATTAAAGCTTCTGAGACAGGCAACAAAGATCTCATTGAGTCGCTGACTGGTGAGGGAGGTCCTTTGCAGGCAGGTCTCCTGCCAGCGGCGCCGGTGAAGAACGAAAAGGCTTTGCATGATGCTTTTGGCGATGCAACGAAAGCCGTCAAGACTCCAAAGCCAAAGAAGGGTGACAGTACAGAGAAAGCAGAGCCAAAGACTTTCGAACAGCGGGGGCCCCAAGAATTTACCAGAAAGAATGTTTACTTACAATTCTCAGTGGTCGTGGTTCAAACGAAGTCTCCATACTTAACTCAAAAACATCTCTTTCCCCAGCACGATCAGAATCTTGTAGCAAAAAAAAACAAACAGGTGACAAGTATGTGAGTATGTGTTTTCAATGGTGTGTTGACCCCCGTCTTCCACTCTAGTCTTGACCCAATGCCTTGTCGACAGTCTCCATTTGCCCAGGATTGTCACTGAAAAAATGGAAGCTTGCCTCAAGAAGGGTGGAGAGGGCCGGCGACACGCTATCTCTCTTGAGGCGGTCGAATACAGTGGTGATCTTGCAAAGAAGCTCATGGCTTTTAGTGCCAAAATGGAAAAGGTATACAAAAAGTTGCAGGAGTTGTGTTCCCAAAAAAGCAAGGATCCCAAGGAATACCAAAAGTTGATCGACATCATTGATGAGAAGCTGGCATGGTTTGAGAAGGCTGAGGCACATGGGGACACCTGGTGGCATTGTATATCTTACTTTGGGGTACAAGTTAAAAAAAGGGAAAGAAATGGTTAAAACATCAAGCAGATCTTGGTTATAGTAAGAAGACATTGGGACGTAACCCCAACAACATTGCTAGATATTTATATGCTATATACATATGTATCATATGTATAATTATATATATATGTGTGTTTTCTGTTTTGGAGCTGCATTTCCAAGTACCTGCAAACCTTCAAACCTATCCAAACAATGTGGAGCCATTTCTGGGTTTTTAATCAAGAGACAATTTTCGGATCTCACCTTGGATACCGTGTTTTAGAATAGAAGTGGCCAAGTGTGGAGGACCAAATTTGTACCAACACCATCTCAAAGTTTCACATCCTGGTGAAATTCCCTTGCACCCTCTGGAGGCTGCGGCCAAAAGCTTGCAGAGCGGAATGAACCCCAGGCCTAAGAAGAAGGCAAAGACAAGGCAGTCAGGCAAGGCTGAGAAGGATACCGCGGATGCCGCTGCGGATGGCAATTCTGCCATCACACCGTGAATCTTTTAGACTTGGGGAAGGGCTTACCTGAGTGTTTATGATATTGCTTAACTATTCGGATAAAGAATATTTTCGACATGTACAGAATATTTATATTTATATATATATATATATCTACTTATCTATTTATCTATCTATTTATCTATCTATCTATCTATCTATCTATCTATGTATCTATCTATTTGCCTATCTATCTATCTATCTATCTACCTATCTATCTATCTATCTATCTATCTATCCATACCCCTATTTGTATCTATATCTATCTATCTATTTATACCTCTATTTGTATCTATATCTATCTATCTATTTTCTATCTATCTATCTATCTATCTATCTATCTATCTATCCATAGCCCTATTTGTATCTATATCTATCTATCTATCTATCTATCTATTTATCTATCTATCTATCTATCTATCTATCTATACCTCTATGTGTATCTATATCTATTTCTCTAACATCTATATCTATAGCTGTAAAGTCATATATATATAGTCATCATGTGTTTTCACGTGAGTCCTCTTGGCGGAAAAAAAGCTGCTGAGCAGCCCCTGATGTGAGGAAGGTCTTGCATCCAATCTCAAATTTGAACCGCGTAGGGATTTTCGATTTGCAGCGGAAGTGATAGCTGTAGCGCTTTAGGGAGGGCAATCAAGGTTTTGACCTGGATGCCAGGTGTCAATCAGCCATTCTTAACTTGTCCTTTGGAGCTGTGTCTTGATCCAATTTCAGTGGGTCACCTATGATTGCTGGGTAGCGGCTGCCAGAGCATTTCCACCTGCGAGGAGTCCGAAAAAATGAGGCTCCTTCTCATCCAGCCACAGCCTATCAACTTGGGTTACCATTGACCTTACCCATCTTATCCACATAGTGTCAGCTGGGGTTCAGGCTCCATATCTGTATTCACATTCTGCCGTCCCTGCGCAGGTGGTGATGGAAAGTCAGGGCTGCGATCTAGAAGCACCAGGTATGAAGCCATGCCCAGGTGTGAGAGTGCAGATGTGTACTTGCGCATCTAGGCATGTTTGGTTTTTTGTTTTTCGAACCTCGAACGTGCAAAGTTTTGACATCCAAAAAGTATTCAACTCGCATTGGTTTGTGTGTGGTATATTTATGGTCTTTCGAGAAATGAGCCTATATTGCCTATACCAAAGTGATATCCACATATGTGTAATGAATCCATTTAAGAGTTTAAGATCAGGATAACACCATATAATGTCGCAATGTAGACTCTTAGAACCAGCTCTTGGGTTTGCGCTGGCCCAGCCCTGCTTAAGGAATGGTCGGGTGTGGTCGTGCATCCGTAGCGGAAGTCTGTGAGATTAGTCGGGCTAATGTTGCGGATGGGGCCAGCTCAGCGGCTCTACATGGGCTGAAATCACTGGGTGGAGAGGGCCGGCATGAAAGCAACCAGGAGAGAGACCTTCATCGTTGGGTAAAAGGGCTGCATTCTATGCAATTGGAACCCTTCCATGTTGAGATGCTCCTTAATGTTTCTTGGTAAAGTGAAAACAAACGATCATATGGTTGGGGTTTCGTGTGTGCTTGGCATCCCCTGATCCTTCATGGATTGTGTTGCAAAAAAAACATATATGTTGAACCATATGGGTCGTATTTTATGTCATGAACGAAGGAATGGAAACCCAATCCCATACTTGGGGTTTAGAACCAGGTCGCCTTTCAACTTTATATTCAAGAGGGATCCGAGCTGCGCCTCCTGCAGGTTCCAGGCAAAGTTGATCCTGTTCGCCAGCAAGTTCCAGTCCTGTTGCCGCATGAGATTCTAGATGCTGTTTGGCATGCTGGGGATGCACAGGAGCGGTCGGGGAAAGGTTAAACCCACACAAATAAATTAAAAAATTGTTTACAGATGTTTATAATTTTTATAGTATTGGTTCCCAAAGATTTGGAAAAAACATGTTGTCAAAAACCCTGCAGTTTCATCGGTCCATGACTGGCGGTCGAACCAATGATGCTATAGATGAGTTCTGGAACCACTGCTACTCACTGGAGGAATGGCGAAGCCATCCCTGTTTGAATGATTTGTCGGTTCCAAGATCTCGTATCTAGCCTGCATCTTTCCAGCATTTTTTGAATTTCCAATGAGCTATGAATTCACAACCTCTTTTGTCAGAATGACAAGATCCCAAAAAATAAGGCTTGATTCCATTATGCGTACACATCGATGGATGCGAATTCTATTCCAACTCGGAGTACGAAGTGTACAGCGTTGGGAGCATTTTTGCTCATGGACATGTTTGGGATTCAAAATTTCCATGCGTGACGGTGGGGCATGACCACATGCATGACCCGAACATCAAAAAGGAAGTCAACAAGACAGTTGCCGAAGTGTTCGCCTGGTCTCTGAAGGCTGCTTCCAAGGGCCTTTGGCCATCGACAGGACCCTTTGGGGAGGAGCTGACTGGGTTTCGCAAAGCTAGAGCTGGTACATGCTTAGCTGGGAATTGGAGGGCATGTTATTTTGGCATGCGTGCTGATGCAAAGGCTCGCAAGCTAGCAAACGAATTTCCAAGGTCCTATCAACACAGCTTTATCTGTGAAGCATGCATGGCCCAAAAGCCCCACAAGAACTGGGAACCGTTGATGAACTACAAGAATTTCTATGGTTCAGCAGCTTACCGTTTGGCGCCGATTGGTTCATTGTCAATCTTCAAAAAATTTTTTGTAACCCTTTCAGATTGGGGTTGGCTGGTTGCAGCTTCAACTTTTGCATGTTTAACAAAGCCCAATGACCTAGCTGCTCAAATCAGGTATGGCAGACTACTTGGCTTTTACCCGGCCTCTTTCACCATGGAAGTGCGTGGAAGGCTGGCACCTGGGCAACAACTTTCACGATCCAATGCATGCGCTTTACCTAGGCACCCTCAGGGATTTGTATGCCAGTGCGTTGGGCTATTGGCTCCGACAAGGGTTCTACGGTCATGGCACTATGCAGGATAAGTTGAGGATGTTTTCCCATGAGCTTAAAACCCAAAGCCGTCAGCAGAAGTTCATTGGTGGCACTATGTGATTTTCTAAAACTGAATTTAAGGTATTCCTATTTATTTCCCCTGGAACCTGTTGTTGTGTATTGGAACTTGGAACCACGTCCCCACAACTTAGGATTGCCCTCACTTTCAAGTGCTTCACAGTGGCAAACACTGGTTTAGAAAAGACCACTGAGTACCCTGAAATGGGAAGCTGCTTCAAGGCAGCCTTCATGAAGGCTGCTTGTTGGTTCTTCACAAAAATGGCCATCCAGCTGGCAAACGCACACCCCCATGAGCCGAGCTTAAATTTAAGTCTGTTGGCGTGGCCCCCCGGGATAGTCCATCAAAGTTTCGGGTTTTAAATTCCCATCGCATTCAGAAGGGCATTTCCAATCACATTCAAAAGGGGGAAAAACAAGTACATCCACCATTGTATAATAATAATAATAGTTTCCGACCCACATGAATTTACACAAATGTTTCATACGATCAAAATGGCATGAAGTGTTGACTTCTGTTTACAGTGCTACCTAGTATTACTTAGTACTACTTAGTGTCAAGATATCCCAAAAGGAGTGAAAAAATAATATCCTCTGCGCGCTCAGGATGAGATCCTACGCTTGACAGCTGTGTGCCTCTGGAACCTGCACAGTGCGTTGTGTCTTTTGGACGAGTCTGACATCTTATTGTGCGAAGATGATGCAAAGGACCCATGTTCCATTTTCAAACATGTTATACTTGATGTCTTGTTTTCAGAACGCAAGTGAACTCAAGTTCCCTATTTCAGGGGTCCCCATGCCACACGCCATCCCGAAGGACTTCAGCAACCACGTTGAGATTCACCTGATTGCCTGGCAGCATTTGGCTGCCATCTGTCAAGACCAGTCCCTTAGGTTGTTCAAGCTCAGGCCCAAACATCACAGTTGTGACCATATGGGCACGCAAGTTGCCCGGACCAAAGTAAATCCAAGAAAAGCAATGCAGTGCTTTGGAGACGAAAGTTTTTTGGGGTTTTGAAAAAGAATTGGAGTGAAATGTCATTCCACTTCTATCTTGCGCCGTATCTACCAAAGATACCTGTTGTTTCTCAGCTTACGGTGGAGAGACGCCAAAGCTGGATCGTGACTGGGGGTTTGTGGAAAATGTCATGTGGCCTGTTCTCATTTCCAATTTCTTTGTCTGTCAGCTGCACTATTTTAATATGTCAAAAATTTGGCACTTACTAGTAACCCCAAAGCGGAAGTAAAACCAACGCTGCAAGACACAGAAATTGCGATGCACACTTGAGCAAGTCGAGTCGGTCTGCCGAGCGGCCCCACAGTTGTGAACGTTTTTTTTGGTGAGATGTTCAGGGTTGATTTGTGTCTACAATGTGCCCCCTGTTACCATCAGGGCATCTAGCAAATCTAGCCACCAGGTCACAAAACGAATCTTTGCAAGACAAATTCTGTTGCCAGACCACCCCAAACAGTATATCTGGATGATAGCCGTGTTTGTTTAGTCATTGGACCAAACAGTTACATATGTTTGGTTACTGCGTAGTGCCATTCCACATCCACCCCTGGGTGCCAGTGTAAAACGGGAGAAAGTTTTCAACACATAAGACTTACAAACAAGTTCTTGTAATATATCTATATACATAAATATAAATATAAATATATATATATTTATACACATGTATTATAGAACTAGGTGTGAACGTAGCGCTAAAACTCTGCATATCAGCTTCACATATGGATGTGGGTCAAAATGGAAGACCTAGGGGACCACAGATGTTAGTCTAGTTTGGTATTAACCATCCATAATTTTGGGGTACCTAATTTTGACCCATACCCATATTTCCTTAGGAGGTGTAAAAGTATTCATGTAGATATGTAAATATGTTGGGGTATAGGGAAATAGATGAGTAGGTATGGGAGGAGTATGCAGCGTATGTACTGCATGTAAGGTTCCAAAGCAAGTAAGGCATCTAAGGCATGCGAGGTATGTAAGGTAGGTTAGGTATGTAGGTGTGTTGGTGTGTGATATGTAGGTATGTAGATACGAAGGTATGTATGTACAGGTAGGTAGGTCAGTAGGTACCTGGGTATGCAGGTAGGTAAGTACACAGGTATGTAGGTATGCAGGTTCATATACAGTGTATATGCAAAAATGCACCGTTGGAACCAGTTGCTAGTCGGGCGTGCCCAAGCAAGTGCAAGTGCATGCTCACAGCATACAAGAAATGCCCTGTATAGGGACAGCTTCTCATCATCAAGAGCAGCCAATGCCCACGGCCATGTCTTCTGCCATGGCATCATTTTGCAACACGTGTTCCCTTCGCAGCTCATGAGAACTAGCTGCAACCATGCATCGACTGCGTTTCGTGGCAGTTCATGGACAGCGTTTCGTGGCACCCTGGAAGTGCTTTCGTGGAGATACCCACCTATAGAATCTTCTGAATCACATATATTACTCTACATGCATTTCTTTATTTTTTCTTTCTTGGTATCTTTTGCTATATATATCCTTTATATATCTTTATGTAACTCTTTCTTTACATGCCCTATATAAATGCATTTGTTTGTTTTCTCTTTTTCCTCTTGCTTTTGTCTCCCCTAGCTGTGTTGTTTGCGACAGCGTTTCGTGGCAATGCCTCGACACCTTTTCGTGGCACCCTGAAAGTGCTTTCGTGGAGATATCGATATATGCTACAGTTTCTTTATGCAACTCTTTTTTTCATTTCCTTAATACGTTCTTTTGGTCTTTTTCCTTTTGCTTTTTTCTTTTCCCTTTCTTTGCGACAGCGTTTCGTGGCAGTGCTGCGACAGCGTTTCGTGGAACCCTGAAAGTGCTTTCGTGGAGATACCCATCTATAGAATTTTGTTTATCATCTTTATACATTTCTTTATTTTTGTTTCTTTCTTCGTTTCTTTTGCTTATAATATATATATA
>Ga0126342_10006208_pt1:0-20000 | contig 21135 bp, 14 predicted proteins | sample Cyp1metagenome_FD_92528 | JGI IMG/M metagenome (GOLD analysis project Ga0126342, IMG submission 92528) | Coral microbial communities from Lord Howe Island, Old Settlement Bay, Australia - Cyphastrea 1 metagenome | ecosystem: Host-associated > Invertebrates > Cnidaria > Coral ...
AACATCATAGATCACAACCATAAAATACTGCAAATTACAGTGTAAAAAGGTGATTTTTGATTCAATCAACAAGTACACAATTGTAGAAAACCCACACCCGCCTCAAGGCGGTGTTCCCTTGTTTATAGTATGATATGTTATGGTTGAATCGACCATGCAAGTGTTTATCCCTTTTTGGGGTTCATCGTTCTAAGTTCTATGTCGGACTAGGCATGCTGGCAGCTGAATCTTCCTGATGCTTCTTGGAATCTTAGAAGGGGTTCTGGGCACCCTCTGGTAAACATACAAAAAACTATGGAAAATCACCATTTTCAATGGGAAAACTCACTATTTCATACTATTTCTATGGCCATGTTCAATAGTTTTTTGAATGTTTACCAGAAGGTAAAACAAGTGTCAAGTAAACCACCATTGGTGGTCCTATGATTGTCCCATATTGATGGAACACCTCCGCTTCTTGAGCTTCCAAACGCTGTGGCCTGAACTAAAGGAGCATCCTGCCATCGCACATCGCATAAAGCATGGCCCAACGTTGGCGATAGACAATGGGATGCACATGGATTTCTCTCGAATTTATGGCAATTATATCTGGTTGGTGGTATACCTACCCCTCTCAAAAATATGAGTTCGTCAGTTGGGATGATGAAATTCCCAATATATGGAACAATGAAAATGTTCCAAACCACTAACCAGATATGCAATTATTGTTCATGGGAAAATTGTAAGAACAAGCGTCTGATAAAATGGCTACACATGGTGTCTTATGCAACAAAACATGTGTAATACTGGAGATAAAATAGGAACACCATCTCCAATGTGGAAAATCGAATGCCAAATGAGGTTTTTGTTCTTGGCTATCCCTACGTGACTGAGATGATGGTTAGTTGCTACGGATGGTTTACTACATGGCTTGCGTCACAAGAATGCACGCATGGTGAGTTGATGTTGCGGATACGCATTCTTCAACCAGCCAAGGTCGAATAAACGTGGCTTTGAGTCAAAAACCCCACCCAGATGGTACCCTAGGCCCTAGCTCATATAGCTGATGTTTATTCCCCCAGTCATATGGCAGTGGGTCAAAACCTTGTACCCCTGTAGTTCACATCAAAATAGCTGGGATTTATGGATGTTCATTCCCCTAAAAAATGGTATTTTCATAGGTATTGATCCATAGCCATATATGATCATCATTCTCCCAAGATAGCGTTCAGTTGGTTTATAACTCCAATAACTATGGTTTATGGTACGCAAATAACTATAGTTACTGGGGCGAATCTAAACCAACTTATACCCATATGGTAATTTCATCGGTAACTTGACCCATTCCCATTGGCACCTGCGTGCGGATCATCCCGCGACTCCGCAGAGCCAAAGCCGTGTCAGCCTATTGGGGTCAGACCAAGCCATGGTCATGGTGACTTCGCCACAACTTGGGATATACCCTCTGGTAAATAAACATAGACCCTGGCAGTCATCGGGGTTGGAAGACTAGTGAAACCATTAAACATTGGTGATTTTCAGGGTCAACAAGTTTATTTACCAGAGGGTAATATGAAAATCAAATATAAATAACCCCTAATTAATATATAAGCCCTATATTTCTGTATATGAACCATATATTGGGATATATTGGGATAAACATTTAAAACACCTTTGTAACAATCCTTTTTGAGAATCCCACAACTATCAGTGTTTTCATGTTTTTGTCCATCCACCTGAAACCTGGAACTGCCGGGGCCACCTGTCATGGGGATCCGCAGTTGTCTACCTTGGATGATTTGGGGGGTTACCACTTAGGAAACCTCCTGGCAGCCCTGGTTTCTTCGAAAAAAATCATGCTTTGAGAGGTTGGTCCGGACAAAAGACTCTTCTATAAATCTCTTCTGGAGGGTCGATACAGAGTGATACCATGCTGTTCACCGTTCTCAGAAGTCTAGACGTGACCAACAAATACGATTTCGTGTGTTGCTCAAGTTTTTTCTTGCAGCGCGAAACAACATATGTATTTATTAATGAATTATTAATGTATATATACAGCGAGATCCATATATTTATGAACAAACCACAATTAGGAAACACCAAAGTTTACTGCAAGGAAATGACATTGAAGGTTTCCTTGTGAACTAAACATCAATGGTGAGTTCGGCCAAGAGCCCTCCAGTTCTTGTAGATTCCGGGTCCCCAGGTTGCTACAAGAAACCGAGGAGTTTTCCCATCAAATATGTGGAGGAGTTCTGAGTACCAGACTATAGACATTCGCAGAAACCAATTCATTTAGATCAATTCTGTATCCACTTTCCATTGACAGCAGGTAAAACAACTATCAATGGGCCATTTTCAATAGCCATGTTAAATTACCAGAGGATACCCCACCCAATTTTTGATGATTTCCCCAGGATTCCAGTTTTGGGTGCCTTTTCACCACCACTTTCTTCACCTTGGTGTAGAAAGGGTCAAGTGAACTATGGGGATCAAACAAAGAGAGTGATTTAACGAACAGCAAGGGAACACACCAGAGTAAACATAGTAAACCTAACAAAAACAACAAACATTGACGCTACACACATGATGATTCAACAAGGAGAATCGAATAAACATCGGGGACATGACAATGAACACCCCCAGTGATGATATGATTCATGACTAACCAAGAAAATAATGGCCGTATCTTCCTTTAGGGACTGGCCGGTGTCGCTTCACGACATTGAACTGGTGAAATTTAACCCACCACCTTTTGATGCTTAAACTGTAGGTCTGTGGCTGGTTAACCTCCACCTTGGTTAGGCATGGTTAGGCATGATACCTGTAAGGCTCATAATTGTTGATAAATCCCCATATACAGCGCAAAAACAAAGTAATTACTGAAATTCATTCCAATTCCCTATCCAATCGCTTTTCTCAGCGATATTCCCATGAGATATTCATGAAGGGTATACCTGATTTCTGATGCATTTTGATACCCTTTGACACTTCCTCTCCGCTTGAAGCACGGTGCCACTGGATTGCGTCACGGGTGAATCTCCTCTCGCTTGATGAACCCCTGCAGCCTGGCGTCCAACGCACAATCCAGCTTTGCGGGCCTGGGATGATGATCAAAACGTGGGGATGTGTCCTCCACAAGTTACCCTCCGGTATTTAATTAGTTTACCCTCTGGTAAACTAACATAACTATGGAAAATCACCATTTTTAATGGGAAAATCCACTATAAATAGCCATTTTCAATAGCTACGTTAAATTACCAGAGGGTAACATAATTTAACAATTTGCTCTTGAAAATCAACATTTTTAAAGGTAAATGATCGAACTAAATGGTTCACTTTCCAAACAGCGTGGCCACACTGAAGGGGTTCTTACGGTTAGGGTTAAGGCCGGGTGTTCATTCAAGGTGGTATCCGGCGCCTGCGGCATTTTCCCTTTAAATTTCAATACAGAATGGCTCTTGCGACATGTCCATGTGCATTTCGACTGAGCAGGCTCGCAAAAAGCGAGACATCTCGCACAGACATCTTGCCAAGAGACCTCTTATAGGGAGCTTGTACAGAGATCTTGCCAACAGAGCTCTTACAGAAATCTTGTACAGGGATCTTGCCAGAAGACCTCTTGTGGAGATCTTGTGCAGAAATCTTGCCAGGACGCTTCTTTTGGATACCTTGTACAGAGACATTGCATAGAGATCTGTTGCAGAGATCTTGCCAAGAGGTCTCTTACAGAAATCTTGCCAAGAGAGCTTTTATAGAGAGTTTGTACAGAGATCTCATAAAGAGATCTTGCCAAGAGATCTCTTATAGAGATCTTGTCCAGGAGGTCTTGCCAAGAGACATCTTTATAGAGATCTTTACAGAGATCTAGCCAAGCGGTCTCTTACAGAGATCTTGCCAAGAGAACTCTTGTAGCGATCTTGTACAGAGATCTTACTAGGAGAACTCTTGTGGAGATCTTGTACAGAGACCTGGTGAAGAGAGCAGAGGTCTTGCTCGGAGATCATTTGTAGATAGCTTGAAGAGAGATCTTACTTTGAGATCCCTTACAAAGATCTTCTGTGGAGATCTCCTATAGACACCTTGTACAGATAGCCTTACACAGGGATCTTGCACAGCAGCTTCCGCCCGAGGCCTTTCGACGATTGCAGCGACTCTGACAAAAAGGTCTTGCGGCTGTCTTCTTACCATGACAGCCCTCTTTCCTCTAAGGATTATGGGTATATAGTTATGTAATGGTATATATCCATGGGTATATATATATATAATCTCTAGTTTCGTATGGATGATTATCGATGGATCATCCTGTAAGAACTTTCCTCATTATATCACATTGCTTTCCACCAATGTTTGGTGATTAAATCTCCAATCCAAGCTTTGAATTCATAGTAGCACTAATTACAATCTGCTTATGACTAACAGTTCGCCATGGAAAATCCACCCATTTTTTTTTATAGGTAAACCATCTATTTCTATGGGCCATCGAAAAACCATGGCAAACTGTTAGTCATAACCAGAGGGTACATCCCAGTGCCCAAATAACATATCCCACGATGTGAATCGTCCACGGAATCCATGGTGAAATCCACCGGAACCACGGAGCCTTCAATTCATCACGTTCCAAGGGATCCAATTCGCTGTCGGATCCGTCGTGCTCGAACTCGGCCATGACCTCAGCAGGTCATGGGATACCGTTAGAACCATCCTGAAGCATTGCATTTCCCCTGCCAAATCAAACATGATCTGATGATTTTATATGATTCTATATGATTTTAGGGGGTCCTAGGTGTTTGACCAAACCTGATTGAATCTTCGTTTAGTAAGCGGTCGTGGTAGTGAGGGATCACCCAAGGAGGATTCAATGCTTAACCGATACATCACCTGGCAGTATGAAGACGTCATATTACTTCATATGCGTGCGTCATCATGAGTAAACTTTAGCAGAACACATATCAGATAATATCCCCTCATTCTATATATCAAAAACATATCAGAACATATTCAGAACATATCAGAAAATCATCCCATTCCCATCTTAGTCTGTCCCATTCTGATCTGTTTTCTAGATGATCTGGTGCTGTTCCGTATCAGCCTGACTAAGCCCGGATTGAAGAAACTTACTGTAAATTAAAGTCGAAAGGTATCCCAAAACGGAAGCGTCCCATGAGTAAATTGTTGTTTTTTTCTGATTATTTAGGAGGTAACATAAGGCAAGATGGCCCTGGATCCTATAGGAGAATCATCTTAATCTTGTGGAATCACTGGGCTGACTATCTCATGGTTATGTCACCGGCAGGGACCTCCCTCAGTTCTAAGTTGGTGTATGATCTCATCGAATTCACCTAGTTATTTGCACCAACTTAGCTATCGCGACGGCCCGACTACCTGTTCTCCATCATCACTTACACAAAACATCACCTGAATACCTGAAAAGTCCCCAAAAACCTGGTCACATGCACTGAAGCAGCTAGCGCAAACCCATACAATCCCATATATGCCAGATACATATTAATCAATATTTAAGGGTCTGTTTTTGAATTGTAGCCAGTATATGTCGGTTGAATTTTGAATTCCAGCTTTCAGGGTTCAAATATCTCCATCTCCAGCTGGGTTTCCACACATCTCCCGCCTCACCCAACACCACTTCGGGTGGCCTCTCCAGGGGGGGACTTGGATAATTTCATTCTAAATTCATGGTACTAAAGATTCAAGATTAGAATCATAGTGAAGGTAAAGGGTAAAGAGCAGGACCTAAGTAGGAACAAGAGAAGGTGAACTCAACTGGGGATTGACTATTTTCCCACCTTGTTGTCAATGTTCATCCATCAAAGAGTAAGAAATAGACTGCATTAAATATATAAATCAATCGGCATTTGAGCCTCTTGACTCATTAAAGCAAACACTGCTTGACATGGCCAACCTTGGATACATTGCAAGGACAAGTCGTTAGATAATTTTTTTGGGCTCTGGCACATGGGTGCAGCTGCGTCAAGCTGCGTCCACGCTTTTCAAATTCGGCCGTTGGCCGTGAAATGACTTAAATCAGTCTCGACCTTCAAAACGGGGCACTAACGCATCCGCCATTGCCCTAGGGCGCCGCTTCAAATGCGCAGCAACGAAGTCGCACCGCAGCTTCCAGGGTCCAGCTTCTTGGTCGCTTATTGGGGCTCTCTATATTTTCTTGCCACCAGTGGGTGTTGGAGCATATAAATAGTAAGTCCCCAATTCTTGGATTATTCCATTTATGGGCTATAACTATAACCATTACATATCATTACATACCATTACATACCATATTCATCCATAGTCCCATCTATAGTATCTTTAAATTTTCTTGGAAATGCACTGTAATAAATCACTATTAGCATCTATAGATACATCTATAGATGGGAATAAAGACATGGGGAATATTTCTTAAGGTCCCATCTTAAAGTATCTTAAAGCACTATTTTTTATGCTCCCATCACTCCCATCTCTCCCCGAGTCCACACCTCCAGGCGTCCTCATCAAATTCGTCCTCCGTATCGAAGCAGAAGGACTCCGACGACCTGACTTATCCGTTACTTGAAATAACAAAGAAAAAGGGAAACATCTAGTGATTACCCTCTGGTAAACTAACAGTTTGCTATTGAAAATTGCCGTTTATAGTATTTTATAGTGGACTTACTCATAAAAAATGGTGATGTTCCATAGTTAAGTGACAGTGTACCAGAGGGTATCTAGTGATAAACCCCATAGGAACTATAGATATGTATAGATATATCTATACATTAAAACATTCATAAACCATCATAAACACCAGTGAAACGGTCAGTTCAAAAACCGATTTGCTAACGAACTGGGGCAACGCCGTGGGATCTACTGGCAGCGATATGAAAAATCATGTGCAAAATACGGAGAAACAACATGGGAATGCAGGTTAAACATAAGACATAAAACAAAACATCTGGCTGAACCTGGCTGAACTGGGTGAACGGATATATATAAACGGAAATATATATACACATATTATGTGTGTGTATTAATATTAATATAATATATATATATATACAATTATACACATAATATGTTATGTTGTTGATAATATATCGTTGCCAATCATTGTGGGCTGATTCCCCCACAATGGAATCCAATCATCTCTATGGTATGGTGACATCCTTGAGGTGTCGATGGTGTGGCTCCATGATCTCCATCTCAGAAATGTCACACCTAAACCAAAATCACCTAAAAGTATGCAATTCCATTGCCAATCTTAGATACCCTGCAAAAAAATAAATTCTTTGCTGGTGAACGTAGATATTCCCATTAATACCAAAAGACTAGTTAGGATTAGTTTGTAGCCATGTAAGATTGACCTAGATTCTATACCATATACTAGACATGGAGCATAGCTTTGACACGACGATGATCTTTGGAATGGATTGACCGTTCCATCGGTCTTTGCTGGCCGTGTCCAGAACAAATCCCATGTCACCCACCGAGTGAAACCATCACAGGCGTAGATCATCGTAGCCGCGATGTAGGTCCAAAATGGTGCCCAATACAATGGGACATGTGGGGAAAAATATCTGCCAAGTTAATTGACTTAAGTGATTGGTTGGGGTTACACTTCCGAAAGTCCGAAAAATAGTCATCCTTCGAAGTCCTGAAGTGACACAAGATCTTCACCCAATGATACCCTGGAAAAAATGCTACAGGTTCATAGTGGAACTACAAAACCCATGAAATCCATAAACTTGGAAGATAGTTTTAACACAAGAAATGGCAATCTGTGCCGGTCCATATTTCAATGGACTATGGAAACCTGCAAAAAAAAAGTTTCCATCATTTAATTCACATCCTGGAAACGAATGTTTTAAGCGCGTCTTTCTTGGGGGTGACACTATCACCACAAAAAAAGATTATATGTTCAGATAGATACATGGTTGACACAGAAATTACCCTCTGGTAAACTAACATAACTATGGAAAATCACCATTGTTAATGGGAAAACTCACTATAAATGGCCATTTTCAATAGCTATGTTAGTTTACCAGAGGGTAATGGTAATGGGATTCCATGGGCAATGAATCAATGATACTCTGACCCACTGAGGTTTTGATTGTTTTGTGGCCGCGAAAACCGTCCGTTTTTTTAGCCCCTGACTCCTCCATTTGTGGCACGGAACGCTGATCCAGCCAGGACAAAATCAAGCCCTGCCGAGCGGTCAGGGGTCAGGGGTCACATCTCAGGGGTCACATCCCCAGGTCAGGGGTGATGAAACGCGCTAAATGCCGTTGCTTTTTCATATGTCAAAACTTAAATCACCATTTGGATCCTGGCTGGGGTTTTAAAAAGATTATACCAAGCGATTGCCAATTGAAAACGCCATGCAAAAACTGAATCCTGATGTTTTTTTTCTGGTGAGTTCCTTGGTAGTTTTGCATGCTTGGGTGCTTCCAATTCATTGATATTTGTGGTTCAAATCCCCGTGTGGATATTTTGTTGGTTTCATTACCAATTTTCTTGAGTACAATTCCCATTTCAAACTAGATTGTTTGATTGGTTTAATACGCACAACCATGTTTATTCTACATCGTTTGTTGGTTTCATTGTTTGAAGCTTCATATGGATTTGTCTGACAATTTAATTTGGATCCCCCAATTTTATAAAAATGGACAATTGCGGGAAATGATGATTAACCAATGCACTGGTCACTGGACGTTTTCTCACATGTCCGGACACACCAAAAAATTCCGCTGTTGGTTGTATGTAATTATATATGTATCATCATGTATATATATATAATCATCCCCGTGATTTTACCGTCTGCCTCAATGTTCAATCCGTATAAAATACCCTATCAAAAACCACCAGTAGAGATTGTGCCGCATCCGGGAGTTGAGTCAATGGTACCTGCAGATTTTGTGGGTCGCAAGCTGACCCATAGCCATTTATTATATGCGGATATGTTCAATGTCTAATTATATACCATCCAGTAATTTATATTGATTTATAACATAGCTATGGAAAATTGATGAACATGGCCATTTGCAAGGGATCTACCTATTACAGTAAATATGTGCAGTAAACATATTCCCATCTGGGTGACGATTTTTAAAATTGCCATATTCGATCTACTTCACACTATTTATCATGGTAAAAATACCAATCACTATCAACCACTATCAGTCACTCTTAATTCCTACTAAACACGATTAAAAACAATTAATCATTAGCAATCACTATTAGTCGCGTTTATATATAATATATATATATATGTATGTATACATGGGTATATATATATGTATGTTATATATATATATATATATATATATATATCACTCAATGCAAGACCCATCGCATCCCAGGAAAACTCACCTTGGCGTCTTGGAGCCGCCGGAACATGCGCGTGGACCGGACCTGGCGCAGCGCGCAGGTCCGGCGCAGGTCCGGGACTTCCCGGTGTCCCCGGTGTCCATAGTCATGGGGGTAGCCCAATAGCTGGATGATTCACATTGGAAATCCCATTACCCTCTGGTAAACATACAAAAAACTATTGAAAATGGTGATAGAAATAGTGGATTTACCCATTGAAAATGGTGATTTTCCGTAGTTTTTTGTATGTTTACCAGAGGGTAAAATGGATGAGAACTGGGGGTACCCCCATTTTAGTACGGGTGCAGAATAGTTGTTGGATTTTTTCTTTTTTGCTCGGGTTTTCGATTTTTTTGGGGCTTTCTTTCCTGGTACCATTTTGCCTTGTATTTGCAACAGTTTGGAACTAGAATCTGTCATTTTGCATAACTTCATATATATATACATATATATGGTAAACTATGGTATGTCATGGCAACTTGTGGTTAATTATGGGGTTAATTACGTGCAAGTATGGTCAATTGTGTCTTATTATGTATATATGAGTCTTTTTCAGGATGACTCTTTATACAATATGTATGTACAATACATATCATCATAGCTACGTTAAATAACCACAGGGTATATGTAAAGCATAAAAGTAATCATGGTCACGTCAGATATCCTCGGTCCGGAACAAAAATCCGCGGGCGCACCAGCTGCTCTGCACTCGCCTCCCAGTGAGAGATGTTTGCAGGAATCCAATTGGAATCGGGATTTTGTAGGAGTTACAATGGGAATATGATGGGATTTATGATGGAAAAAAGTGGGAGTGTATAAAATGGGAATGTCAAGGGGGCTGAGAATAACCAGGGTATCATGAGAAGAATGGGAATATATTCTAACTAATAACCTCCTTCAGTTCCCCCATGAATTGCGGTGGAGCAACCCAGGAGTGACCTAGGAGCTCCCAAGAAAAAACACATGACCGGAGTCAGGTTGGATCATTCTCTCATGTTTACTTAGAACATATGACTGGTTGGTGGTTTCAACCCCTCTGAAAAATATTTGTCACAGGGAAGGATTATCCCATATGTTATGGAAAATATATTATGACATATGAATGTGTGTATATCACCTATGAAAAGATATGACGAGATGTTTCTCAACCTTTTTTATGCCCATCAGCGCTCGAAACTTTGCCATAGGTGGCTTAGAAGGTACTCCTCCTTCTTCGTAAGGTCTTCAATTGCCGCAGCCGCCAGGCGAGTTTTTTCCTCAAGGCCTTTGTTGCATAACTGAAATTGCCGCAGCGAACACAGTCCTCAACAGTTTTCGGCGGATGTGCCAGCATGACAGACAGCGCCTCTTTGGGCAATAATATATATATTGTATTATATTTTATTATATTGTATTATATTGTATTATATTGTATTGTACTGTATTAAATTGTATTATATCATATATTATTATATCATTATATTATTATATTACTATATTTTATATGATTATATTTTATATTATTATATTATATTATATAACTATAATATATAACTATATTATATTATATAATTATAGCATATTATATAATTATAGTATATTATATAATTATAGTATATTATATAATTATAGTATATTATATAATTATAGTATATGATATAATTATATTATATCATATTATATTATGATAATATATATATAGTTGTATATATGTATATATCTGGGTAAATTATAATATGTCACTAACCTGAAATAAGGCCATTTGGGGATGATTCCTCTTATTAACCATGAATTCCAGTGAGGTTGCAGTGAGGTCGTTATAATTTACCCAAATAGATCTATATATATACACATATATATATAGCTGTGTGTGCTTGACACTACCAATGCAAACCAATGCAAGTGCAAGTGATGTTGTTTTTTGCTGCTGATCTATCTCCAAGAGGTGCCCAGTTTGGAATCGCTCGGTTGGTCTATAGCCAACATTTGACTAGGCTGGCTTTAGAGTAGGTATATCTTTCACTAGGATGGGTTGACTGTCTCTCTCTCTATATATATATTAATATATATATATATATATATTAATATATATATATTAATATATATATATATATATTAATATATATATATTTATATATATATATGTAATAAGTATATTACGTACAAATTATATATAGTGATTATATTTATTTATACATAAATTGTATTATATCTATACTTGCCAAATGGTAACTGTTTTGTTTTCTGGACAGTCATCAATCAACATCGCCACAGACACCGGATCGGCACGGCCTTGTCCGGATGCCACTGTCGAGCCAGGCTGCGGAACTTCTTCTGCACCTCACGGATCACGTGTGGTGAGTTACCACGTCTACGGGGCCCATAGTAAGACTAATACTAATAAATATACGGGATTTGTAGTTTATATACCATCATATATATATATATATATACATCTATATATATAGATACACACCGTATATGTTTCCCATTTTTTCCAAGCATATGAGCCGAAACTCGTGCTGCACCAATCTACCATCTATGCGTTCGATGGTAACCCCTCAGTGATATGTGTGGTTGTTTATACCCTTTAAATATAGATATTATCCCCATAAACCCCAGTTGCGCTGTTTTAGGAGTTATAAACTAACTTAACTAACTAATGGGCACCATCCTGTAGGACACCAACAAATATGTGATATATATGGGTATGTATGGGATTTCTAGTGGATAAACATCTTGACTTAGGTCTGCCAAGTTGGTACAAATAACTCCAACAACTGAGTGGCACCACCTTTCAGGGTGCTATTTTTTCTTGATCAATGATGGTTGGATGATTAGTTCGGGGCTCTTTAAACCTGCCCTTTCTATCTTGGGAAATGATCATAAGCCATTGGGAATCATTAACCATCACTTTCATTCATACAACATGGGACAACCAACCATATAATAACCCATACAACCCATAATAACCCATATATATTCACTATATAACCAATCATTATATAACAATAACACTCCAACCAACTGAGTTGCGGGTATCAAATCCAGAAATACGGACGCCGCCAAGTACATCTTGCAAAGCTTGCCAGGTGGGATGTGTGTGTGTGTTTTTCCTTCAAACTACAAAAAGAAGCGGAACTGCAGATTGGCGGTTGAAACCACCGAAGAAATCCAAGAATTAACTTTCAGCCCAAGATGCACAAGAATAGAGATTGATAGATCAATACCACACATGCCATTTTTTGGGCGGCTGAACTTCTGGTTGGTGGTTTCAACCCCTGCGAAATAGGCACTCAGTCGGGATCATCATATGTTCTTTGCCCATCATATCCCCATCAAATCATATTCAAGGGCCCATTCTACATGATTAAATCCCCGTTCAAATCCCACTAAGTCCCATGAAAAAACACTACGTTCTAATGGTTGTCCCTATAGTACCGGTTCTTAACTGTCATGGTCAAAAGATTGTAGATGGGTTATAGTCATTCGTCCCATAATGGGAATCCAAACATGGGTATGTAAATCCCCATGAATGGACTGATGACCATCGCCCAATATCATCTATATATATATAAGCATATATAATTATATATAAGTGTATATATATATATATATATATGTATATCTATATATAAGAATATATATATTATATATATAAGTATATCTGTATATATGCATAGTTAATCTATTGACCATGGCAACATTTCCCAAGATGGCCATGAGTCAAAACCCTGGCACCCGGATACCCCAAAACACCTGGTGAATGGATGATTATTCCCCCAGTCATATGGTAATTTCCAAAGGCGTTTGACCCATCCCCAAATCAAAACCTCATACAGTAATAGATACAGTACAATATATATATATACAGATAATTATAAGGATGTAAATAATAATATATATAATCATATATATATATATAATCATATATATATATATAATCATATATATATAATCATATATATATATATAATCATATATATATAATCATATATATATAATCATATATATATATAATCATATATATAATCATATATATACACATATATTTGTACATATATATATATATATGTAGGTAATTATAGGTATGTAATATAAATATCAATAATTTTCTTGACCCATGGCACCTCCTTTCGGCTGGCACTGAGAGATAGGTCAAGCCTGGGAGCAAGTCTCAGCCATGAATTTCATGGGATGTCACCAGGCAAAATAGGGATTAAATACCATCTGGTTATTTAACATTGCCATGGAAAATCACCATTTTTAATAGGTAAACCATCCATAAATGGGCATGAATGGGCCATTTTCCATGGCTATGTTGAATAACCAGAGGGTACGTATGATTGAATGATAAAAAATGGTGAATTCACCAGTTGAGAATGGAATTTGGCTGAGTTGCCACTATGTCACTATGTTGATTGAAATTGGGGGCGTCCTAAACTGTTCGACCGGAAAATGACTGGTTCGTGGTGCCATCGGGTGCCTATCTTTCAAACAAACGCATATGTGGTGTAGACTTGCGCGAGATCATCATTATCAAAAGTTATATAGTATAACTTGAGGTCTAAATATGTTATCATTTAACCGTAGTGGACCATAAATATACTATATATATATCAAAATAACCATAGTAAATCATACTAAATTGCCACAACTTGAGGTCTCCCCATTTTCAGGCACACATCAAAAGTGCCAAGACATGGCGCAAATCGTAACTCATCATCCCTAAGGATGGACATGGCTTGGAAGTGCATCCCACTGAAAAGTTGTTATAACAATTTTCCTAAGAACCTTTTTGTATAACAACCATTGTAAAAACCGTGAAAACGACAGTTTTTCTCGGCTGGTTTTCAAAAGGGATAACGCGAACATGGATTCTGATAACCCACCATATATATATATATTATATATATACATATATATATATATATAAATAATATAAAGGATAGTATAAGCATGTATAACATGGCCCATATGCGAACCATGGTGCTGGAATATGAATCCCAACATTTGCCCTTGTCCAAAATCACCCAGTTTTGTAGGTAAATATACCATACATCGAGCATATATGGGTATATAGTATAACCCATAGGATCCATGGTGCTGGTATATATGCTAACATTTGGGGTATATTGATGGTAAATGTTACCATATATAGCATACATGGATCCTATGGGGTATAACCCTGTATAACCATCAAACGACAAAAGTTTCGCAGCCACTTCTTGGCGAAATGATCCCTGGTGAACTCCGCGTCTCAGACAGTCTCCGGGTCTCCGAGCAAGCGATATGCATCGGCGACCTCCGGCGTTGAGGAGGATTCCCCAACAGAAACTGGTTGGCACAGTAGTGATTATACATTACAAATCAGTATACGATTGGTATACACAAATAGATCACCATGATTCAAGATTCATAATTAGTATAATACACTATATAATTATATAACTGTGTGATTATACAATGTGTCATCATCTGTTCTCATGTGTTATCACTTTTCAGGGATCTTTTTGTCACGGCAAATGTCAAAGGTTTCAAAGGTGTACAGTACTTTGATTTACACAGAGGCCCAATTCCTCTGACATTTGATGCGCCCAAACGAATCCCGCCACTCATTCGTCGCGGTCTGTTTTCTGCTCATCGGCAGAGTCTGCTTCGGTATGCCCAAAATTCAGGGACTCCTTCACTATATGTATCAACATGACCTATTTCGATCTATCTCGAAGAGAAAACCAATGGGTCTAGGAATTGATATTGAATTATAATTATGATATAATTTAAAGTTTAGGCCCCCATTTGGGACAGCACCCGGTTCTCAACAACCCAACAATTGTTGAGGAAACACCCGGTCCAGCCAGTCCAGAGTCTGGACCGGTTGAAGGCAAAATGGTAGCTGCCTGCACCCACTGAAGCTAACTAAGAGGATGAAACGTTCGCTTCTCCTCGAAAATTGGGTGCAGTTCAAATCAGCATCTGTGCGAGATCAATTTGTGCAACGAAACCACTGAAATTGGTGGCAGAGTTTTCTAATTTGTGTACACTTTTTACTTTTTTCGCTAGTGGAAGATCCTGAGCGGTCCTCTCAAAAAGAAGATCCTCAGTGATTCGAGAAGTGACATGTCCAACTCCAAGACTTCAGAGTTCAATGACGGTGCTGTCCGTTGTTGCCAACGTTGGCATTCGCACCACCTGAGGGAGACAGCGTTGTGATCATCTGATCTCTTCTCGCTTTAGAAAATCATATCATGATCATATCACAACGTTCCTCAACACAACGACAACAACAACAACAAGAAGAACATGATCATGATCATCATGATCATCATGATCATCATGGTCATCATCATCAACATCATCAACATCATCCACATCATCCACATCCACATCCAAATCAATCATCATCCTCATCTTCATCATCGCCATCATTTTTTCCCCTGTTCCTTTCCATCGTTCCACCTGGTTATACTGCGGCATCTGGACCACGTTTGCGGCCGCGCCGGCGGCGTACAACGTGGCCGCGTTGAGCGTCACGTTGAAGGCCGTGACGACCCTGCGTGGCGAGAGCCGCGAGGGCTGGAAGCTGTCGCGCCGTGGATCGGTGCCCAGCCAGGGCACCAGGTGCTGAGTAAAGGCTGCGACGCTGGGCCAGGTGGCTGAAAAGGTGCCACCTGGCGATCGGTGCTTTGAAGGGGAAAAAACCGGGGTGGAAAAAGGAAGGAGGCTCCTTAAATGTCAAGTTCATTAGGTGTTGGTAAATGTCTACCATAAAGCATCATAAAGCCATACAAAGCCGAGTTTTACTGGTAACTTTGGACTGATAGGGGGCTTGATGACCACCAGTTGGGAGGATACAACTATATTGGGATGTTTGCAGGATATAACCAACTATACTGGGATGATTGCCAAGAATTGACAATAATGGGGTGAAGGATTGCTGGCTGGATCACAATCCCATTGCAATTTGGTCGTACACCCAGACAGCGCTCACATGCCTGCCATCACATGACACCTACAGCATCTTACAGCCCTAGCAGATGATGTTCCAGGCAAAACCCGCCATGTTCGATGCATTTCAATGCCATTTTCTGGCACGGTCGATGTCTTTTTTTTTAACACGACATGGCACAAGGATATGTTTGTTCAATCTTGGATGACTTCCAAAAGATAGTGCTGAGCTGGCTTTCCTCATCAAAGAAGAAACACTCATGAAAACCTGCCCAACTCATCTTTTACCCAATAGTCATCTGGGCAAACAATCATCACTCCCAAATCAGGTAAAATGAGATGAACTCATAAACATATTCTGGAACAATAATCATTATTCTTTGTGGTATTGTATTTGTAAAAAACAACAAACAAACATATACAGTAACTGGTGTGTTTCCCATTTAATCATCGTCAATGCTGATGTCCCCTACGACTCAGTCCGTGCGCCAACGGCCAAGGCACAGTTGCACCAAATGTGCAATGCCTGCAGCTGGGCTACGTGATGACACATGGAAGTCACCAAAACAAAGAAAAAAGATAGCGACAGTTATAGGATGCTACCGGCCTGTAAGATACAATGTTGAATTAGACTTGTCATTCGACTTGTCTATATCCTTTTTTTGGCTGCGATAGAAAATTCATTTTATGTGCTGCCAACTGCTGACCCCTTCCCATCGCCAGTTGATGTGGATGTTTACGGCCATGTCCATGGAGAATATGAGCTTTGCATCATTGATAAACCATCCAAATTTCATCAATTTTCCATGGCTTTCGCCCTACTTTTACTGGTGCGTTTTACGTAGGGAATGGATGGGTTGCTGGGGGTTGCTGGGATGATGACATTACTAGTGATGACATGGATCATTCCCGAAAAATTCCCTGCATAAAACGCACCAGTAAGTTTTGTTGGACAAATCACCAAAACATCCGCTGAAAAGTTCAGCAATCTGCCCAGGTGCCCGCATCAAAGCCTGTGCATAGGCCTCGCTGGCGATATGAAGCCTTCGCCGTGCCTGTTCTTCTGGACTTCCCTCCAAAGGTCCCTCCCAGGATTGGTGATGCACGCAGCTGAAGATCACATCCTCAGGGCTAAACCTGGTACCTTTCGGAGTTCAGAAAATGTTAACATATAAATTATAAATAAAAATATGTGTGGTGTATTAATATATATATATATATGTATACATATTTATTTATGATTTACCCTCTGGTTATTTGACAAAGCTATGGAAAATCGCCCATTTATAGATGATAAAAATGATGATTTACCTATTAAATTATGGTGATTTCCCATAGCTACATTAAATAACCAGAGGGTAAATTATAAATAATATAATATATATATAGCATTCTATAGTTTCTCAAAATATCACTATAATTACTATATCTATGGAGCTTTCTTATAATGGTTGATTGCCAAACCATAGGTTCCAAATGGTTCCAAATGGTTCCAAATGGTTCCAAATGGTTCCAATATTAAAATGGTCTAATGACTTGAATGATTTTGGGGTACCACTATTTTAGGAAACCTCCATATATTTATATATCCGTATATATATATATTATATTGTGTATATGAGCGACGGCTCTTATTTGCGTATATGGAAAGTAGTATTCGGGCGTACCCGGGTTTGTCAAAATCATCATATTTAGCTCGTAAAACGAGGTAGGAACACCCCGAGAACGAGGTAGGCAAAAACTTTACGGGACTGGAGAACGAGGTAGGAACACCCCGTCAATTGCGTTATGTAACAAATATGGTTCGCAGCTCATATAGTGTCTTAGACTATGTGGGATTTGGATGGATTTAGCTACATTGGTTTCTATCCGTGGTTGGTATTTTTGAGAGATTTGAGATACGATACTAAATATGCAGGATATAAAATGATAAGTATCTAGATATATATATATGTATAACTCCCCCAAATAGATCCAGGGTTGTCAGCGTGGAGATTAATCAGCACAAAAAAAAACGCTTGGCTTGTGGGGATTTCACCATCCAGGAACAAATCCATGCAAATCTGGCTACCCTCTGGTAAACTAACATAGCTATGGAAAATAACCACTTATAGATATGATTTTCCATAGTTCTGTTAGTTTACCGGAGGGTATACCCGCCAGTAATTTAACACAAATATGCAACATCACAATGTTAATATAGGTAAATCAATGTAAATTATCTATGAATGGGCCATGTTCCACAGCTATGTTAAAATTGCGGAGGGTAATCGGCAATAATGATCTTTCTTGGCAAATCACCTGCAATGCTTTGGCTGTCAACCCGGTGGTGAACCCTTTAAGGTTCAGGTCCGCAAGCTTGTTGATAATTGGGTACTTGTCAGTTCACTTTAGTGCCCTTCTGTCCACACCAAAATGGCTGGTCCATCCCCAATTTGGCGGCTTCAAAAAAAACTATGGACACCCAGTCACGTGCCGTTCAAGTATCCCCAACCAACATCTTGCAGTAAAATACTGGTTAATTCGCCAGCCAACTTGAGTCATATTAAGTTTATATGTTAGGACTTACTTTAGGATGGTTCCCTTAATCGTCCATTGTGGTGACGGCCAGCGAGGTGATTAACCAACAAAGTCTCAGCCTAGCTGGCACTACTTGGCTGTGTAGAAAAACAAATTTCGATATTTATATCATGTTATATCCCATATATATATAACCATAGTTATAGGATGTTATAGGACTTGTATCATCTATATATATATATAATTATATATAATATATATGTATACCATTTTATAATCATCTTATATGCTGGTAGCCAAGCCGGCACGGCCAAGAAGCTCGGCCCAGTTCCTGCGTCATCAGGTCTTGTTCACTGTCTTGCAGATCCACCAAGACCAGCAGCCGCACGTGGCTCTCGGCAAAACGTTGCACCAGGGCGCCGTGTAGGGCTTTAATCTGGCTCAACTCCTGGAACCAATCACCGGAGGCGGATGATTCCAAGGAAACATGGCAAAAACCCATGGGATGCAGACTGCCTTCAAACATGGAAAACGTATAAAACCCCATGGATTTACCAATCCCTTGCCCCCATCTTTCCCATAATCATTAAAAAGATACCCCCAAATCATCAACCTTCGTGGAATGCGTCGGATTTTTTCATGATCATCCAGCGCCGATCGAAAGGCCACAAGAGCCAAGGTGTCACTGTTTAAAAGTAAACCATCCCATCTTGAAGCAAATTCTTGCCCCCCGAAAATAAACACATCTTCGTAGGTCGTAGGTGTCTATAAAAAATGGTGTCAACACATTCCCAAATCAACCATCGAAATCGTGAAATCAACCAGCGTCCTGTGTGCCATTCACCACTCGAATGAAGAGCAGGTTCTCGTTCTTGGCCTTCAAAAAGCGATCTGCTCGTCTCTTGAAGGTCTCCTGCACCTGGACCGGCTGGACCCAGAAAAACAAAGAAAAACGGCTGTCACAACCTGCAGCAGTGATTGATTTATTGTGATCGATATGTATTAATTAATTCTAATACATTTATAATGTATATATATAGACACACCTACTATTATATTTTGATAATCTTAATCAATAAATATATAAATATCGTAATATACCTATAGCCTAGAATAGTCAATAGTAATATGTGACAATATGTGTAGTATTTGTGAATTATGTGTATATATATATACATATTGTATATTATTCCCGTATAATAACAGTTAAAGGAATC
>Ga0126342_10006209_pt1 | contig 21135 bp, 21 predicted proteins | sample Cyp1metagenome_FD_92528 | JGI IMG/M metagenome (GOLD analysis project Ga0126342, IMG submission 92528) | Coral microbial communities from Lord Howe Island, Old Settlement Bay, Australia - Cyphastrea 1 metagenome | ecosystem: Host-associated > Invertebrates > Cnidaria > Coral ...
ATATATATTATATATATATATACATATATATATATACATACACCTATATTCTGGTTTATTAGCCACTGACTAGCTAGGACGCAACCCCAAGTATGGTAATTGATAATTCTCCAGACTGCGATCTTTCTTGACGAGGTTCATAGCAGTTGGACATCGCAAGTGCTGCTCATGCATTGCCATATATAGCATTTCGGAATGAGCTAGTTTGTACAATGTCAACAGGCTCATCGGTCACTGATCATTGCAAACAGAAGTGGAGGTGAAGCGGAGGCTCACCCATTTCTGTTAAACGTCTTGCTTCACAGCAGTTTCATCTATCACAACTGGCTCCCATGAACATTCTCTCACCTGACAAGTTGGAAAGTAGCATGAGGCTTCGGAAAAACTAGGGGAATCCCGGAATCCCCACATGCTTTTTTTCCGTAATCATCAGATCCACCATCTTCCCCGTATCTCAATGGCTCGACGGGTTTCCACATGTTTCCACATCCGCCAAGGGGCTCATCTCTCGATGTACAGCTGAACTCTCCCAGTGTCACATGCGCCGGCCCACGGGGCAGCAGCTCGTTTCCCGCAGTTCTCAACAGGTCGATGGCTTCCTGTCGTAAAATGACCACTGGATACCACTGGTTGCTGATTGTTAATTGTTGCTGACCTATCATTTCACTTTAATATCTTTGATACACTGGAAAATCACTTGGGGTTGATGATGTTGATGAAATGAATGTGGCAGACAACATGAGACATGTTTGTTGACCTTCACTTACCCAGATGGCTGCTATGATTGCCCATTCTCTTAGCAATTGGTTGCTCAAAATGCCGGGGTGCTCTCGTGACTATCCGTCCATGTCTGGCTGCAGTGAATTCTCCTGCGCTGGTGAAGTAGATGGTAGAACAATACCTTGGAGAACTGGAGATAGCAGGAGATTCTCCACACGTTGTTTGTCCGACCTGTGGCTTAGTCTCCTTACTTTTGAATCGTCTTGCTACGTTTGTCCCGTTTCAAACTTGACCTACATCCTGGACAGTCTCTGCTTCAGCATTTCGCAGTGCTTCTTCAATTGCTGCAAGGGAGCGGATCTCGTAGTGATACTCTTGCGAGTCTTCCCCATTGCTGTGATGCATCGGACATTTCCCCTTTTGTCGACACAAATTGCAACCACTGCGCAAAGGCGCCTCCAATTCTTGATTGTGACCAGTCTGACAAGCAAAGGAGCAGAAGTTTATGAGTTCTGAGACAAACATGGGCCTGTGAGAATTCAACTATAGAGGTTGCCACTGGCTGTGAGGGTGTCCGAAAGCCTCAAATTTTGAATAGTATTCGCCTACAGTTAACTTAGCCATGTTGAAAAGCTATGTCAGCTGTGTTAAATTACCAGAGGTAACATGAGACCTGCACAGAGGGCCCAGGACAGCGACAGCCCAGTGTGGCCGAGCCCGGGACAGCGACAGCGTTGGGTCATGCGTACGGCGTACTGGATCCCCATAGCTGGATAACAAAAATGAGAACAGTTCAACAAAGGTGATGTAAGTCGCGTGTCACCAAGAAAAAGATGGATGTATTAATAATTGATCCCAACACATAACAGTTCCAATATGGAATATCTGAGAAAAAAACAACAGATCTGACTGCAGGAAACATCTTCTGCAGCTGGCGCCTCAACCTTGAAGGGCTCCACCTGCCGAACCCAGAAACTGCTAAAATTTATCTGCACTTAATGACACACTGAGTGATATTATTTGTATATATATATATACATGTACGTATATGTATATTATGTATATATTACGTCTATATTATATAGAACATATATATATATAGAATGTTATTCTAAAGATTGTCTTTCTCCACCAGCAAAATTCTCGCAGGTAGAGATCTTCTACATCCAGCCTCTTCTCGGCCGACCTCCAAGCCTTGGGAAACTCTCAATGCTTATGATACTGGCGGCGAAAATGGAGGATACTATAGGATACCATAGGATACCCCAATTTGAGGTAGCCTTTTTTTGGACAAAGCCATATTTGAGATTTTCTCGGCACTGCATGGAGTCAGCAAAGTTTGCAGGATGTCCGACGTTGCACGAGTACTCAAAGTGATCGCTTCCTCTCTGCATGTCATTCTGCTGGCAGCAAAACCATCAGGAGCCGCACTGTGATCGAACACCTGGCGCAAATGCTCTGAATCCGCTCCTTCCATTCCTTCGTGTGAGGTTTCATCTGGAAACTTCGGAGAAACCCCAAAAATCCCATGGTTAGGTTCATCATCGTCTTCCTTTTTTTGGGTCAAATCTCTCATGTTCAGTTGCCCACCCATTTCGCAGCAGTCCACCTCTCTTTTCTGGTGCCGGAGACGGCCGATCCGGCGACATCGGAGCATTCCGTTTTCGACGCTTGCCTCTCCGCTGGATCCTCGGAAAGGCTTGGTCGTTGTTGAAATGTGGTTGCCCTCCAGGTGAAGGGCACCCGTCTACCTGAAAAATAGGGATTTTCCCAGGCACGGGGACCTGACCACTACCTTTTAGTGCGCTTTAACCCATTCTGCCGCCAGCTCGGCGACACGTTACAGCCGCAAATTTTGAGGCTGTAACATGTTTGGAAATAGCATGAAAACGAGAAAGAATGTACTTTTAGACGTTAAATAAAAACTATGTGTATATAATATATATATATATATATGTGTGTATATGTGTGTATATGTATATTACATATATATATATGTATATATCATTTCCATCTACAAGCTGATGCACGTTCTAGCTTTAGGTCTCTTTGTGATCAATAGGTCAATATCCAGCAAGTCCCAAAAGCAAGGCACACAAAGTGCCCCCAGTTATCTTGAATGCAAAAAAAAGAGATTGAGCTATGATAATTACTCAAAATTGGTCATATTTGGGGTTACTCCGAAATGTGTTCTTGATTGGAGCCCTATATACAGTATTGTTGGTGTTGCCCCATTTCTGTTGCTTAAAACAAGTATTATCCGCATTTCCTGGCTACAACCGCAGGTTATCCCTATTTCCAGGGTACATCTACATATTTCACTATCAAATGACATTCCTTGTGGTCTCAAATCCGGAAAGGGAACATGATGGATACCAACATTTACTTTAAGCATGTCCATTGTTCAGCAGTTATTTGAAGGTGATTTGAAGGCTATGTCATGCCTTCATGTGATGATGAAATCCCAGTGGTTGATGGTATAGTCTTAACACCATGGGTTATCAAAGTTTCCCAGTATTGTTGGTGAAAATAGACAACCACTATAGAAGTATAGGACTTGAAAATTCATGGTTAAAACATATACCCTCTGGTAATTTAACATAGCTATTGAAAATGGCCATTTATAGTGAGTTTTCCCATTAAAAATGGTGATTTTCCATAGCTATGTTAGTTTACCAGAGGGTACCCATCATTTTTTCTCAAACCCCGCAGATTCCCAGGGCTTCCGCACACAGAGTTGGAGCGCCGCGGTGAAGCCGGGGGTCCAGGTAATCTGCAGAGATCCACTTGGAATCGCCCTTGGTCATTAGATAAAATGATCATGATATAGTTTCTAATATCATAGATAAATGATCATGATATCATAGATAAATGGTCATAATAATATGATTATATAAACTATTCATGATATCATAGATAAATGATCATGAATCATAGACTATGAATCATTAGAATATATGATATATATACTATTAATATTCATAAAATCCAATGATCATGATATAGTTTCTATATTGATTTAGGATTGAGATTACTATGAATAATTATAGTTGATCGTATTATATCCATATTAGATCATATATCATGATAATATATGATAAGATACAAGGATTGGTGAGATCTTATCATAACACCTTGACCCTGTTCATTAGACGAGATGATGATATACCATGATAAATTATGATAAAGACTATGAATACTGACTACTGATCATAATATATCTATATGAAAATCATCAATGATAAATATGCTATGACGGTTTAGGACAAAGACTAATAATAATATTATCTAAACACCCAACTATGTTAGCTTTTCTTAATATAGGGATCTTGTTTACCCATCCCTGGTTGATGGCCATCCTCCATGGCACGGATGGGCATGAGTCAAGATCCTGGTATTACCTGGGTGAGAAGTGGCCCATATTTGTATACAACATACATGACATGTGTGTGTAGTGACGTAGTTGTGCAAGCCTACATGCTGCTGGTCGCTGATATATGTTGTTTCAATACTCCTGACATATTTCGATCGGAACTAATCTCAATCAGAGATGTTTTACCAAGAATTGAAAGTAGTGTATAGCAAGTAATTAGCCCTAATATTGCCGTAATTAGCCCAAGCCTCTCCAATTCATACCCCCAAAAGTTCCTAAAAGCTTCGGAAAAATGGGAAGCCCTGGCCAGGACCTCCTGGGGATGGACCGCGCCGCGCGCGCCTTCTTCGGATGGATTGTGACCGGCGCCGAAGCACGCGGCCGCTGCGAGATCGAACCCGACCCCGGCCAGGCCCCTGTGGACAGCTTATGCTCCAGGCGGTGTGGGAAGCAACAGCACCAAATCATCCCCGTAATAGGGATATAATGGGTACATAGTCCTGATCAAACATCATCCAAAACCATGATGAATCTGATGCACATCACAAGATCCCCTATCTTCACAAAAAGGAGGCTTGACCCATACTGAGAACTCAATGTGTTCTGGTCAAAAGGTTGCTGGCCTGCCGGTTTGCTGGAGGATTCTTCACGCCATCTGATGGACTCAAAGAAGCCTCAGCACTCCTCAGTTAGTGCGTCATGTGCTTCCTGATACCTCCAACATGAGTAGAACTTGCAAACTTTCAATGATTGTTCAATACCTTCCGGAACTTCCAATGATTAATCCTTACATTTTATGGAAGAAAAAAGAATGGAAAAAAAAGAAACCTGGTTTCCCATCAAAAATCATAACATGTTCACAACAATCCATTGAATCTTCGGATCTTCGGCAAACCAAAACCGGGCCAGTCCTGTCTTTGGGCGGAGGCAGCCCCGGAGACCGCAATCGGCCGCGACTCACGCCTGATCATCCCAACATGGGGATTTTAAAAAAACCAAATATGGCGATACCGGCGATACCCGGGAAAGGGGGATGCCTATACTCTGGACCGATTTTGAGGAATGCAATAGCCATATGCAGTCGCATCTTCTTCAGAATTTCTCAGATCCCTATGCTGTGTTGAAAACATTGAAAACGCTGGGCTCGGGACATGGGCGCTTGTTGCCCACACTGACACCTCTCTTCCGCCTGTCCGGCAGCTGGGATGTGTCATGTGGGAACAACAGCAGCCAGCCAGCTGCAAAAAATGTGAACAATATCTGAAGAGGTTTGGGTTGGGTTGATCATATCCCCATGTTTAAGTATCTTTAAAGGATATGATATCCCCATTTCACATCTTGAAAAATCAGCAGGAACTGCCTTGGAGAAATGCTGTCACGGCCGCGGGCTTTGGCCTTGGGCCTGGCTCCAGTTTCAATTGGATCGGTGCTTTGAAGGAAATCTAGCTCATAAAAATCATATTGTAAATGTGAGAAAAGTGTCATAGACATTTAAACAGTTACATTAATTTACAGGTAAATGTATGATATGTACAAACATATACAGTATCATAAATATCCTAGATGTCTTAGATGTTTATGTGTGAAAATTCATGAAACTTCGATACATTTCAAAAAAAATATTGTCAGTATCTTCTCAGCACCATCCAGCCTGAGTGCCACAGTACCTTGCCCTTCACGACCTTCGCGAACCTCACGTGGAGCATCACGACTAAAGGAGCGCCTGGCAGGTGGGAGGAAGGCTAATGTCCAAAAAATGATGGATTCTTCATTTGCAGTTGCACGCTTCTTGGCCCTACAAACAATGAGGACCGAAGTTGGCGAAATGGAACAAGTCGGGGCTGGTACTGAAAATCTTCCAGCTGGACGGAGGTCGATCAGTGCCTGCTCTTTTGCTTCTCCAGTTGCTTCTCCATCCGCTCCTCCTGCTGCTGCTGGATCAAAGCCTGCTGCTTTTGCCTCGGCAGCTCTCTGCAGATTGGATGCTCCCACAACAGCCATATGCTTTGATCGACCCATATCTCTTTTCATCAAAACTTTTGAATATCATGTTTTGGCTGATTTGGGAAAGGGATCAAAATGTGACAGAGAGAGAGAGAGAGGGGGCTGCAGATATCATGCAAGTCATCCCCAGCTTTCAGCAGCCGAGAGTAGCCAATCCCCGACTTTGATCAACATGAGAATTCCACGAGAATTCCACGAGTTTTTACCATTCAAAAACACCACAGATGATTTTCCCATATATTCTCCCATTAAAACCATATTCAAACCATATATTGAAAGCTGGTTCTGCTGCTTAAACCATTCCCTCTGTTTCCACAAAGACACCTCTGCGAAGCCTCAGCCCTGACCTTTGCCAGGTCACCCACCTGTGGCAGACAGAGGTCGCTAAAAAATATATCATCGCAACATATAGATAGATCAATAGATATTGAGAATAGGAATAGAATAGTGAGATAGATCACTATAGATCTATAGATCTATAGATCTATAGATCTATAGATATCGATAGTGATAATCATATAGATGATTGATGATGGTTCTATACAGATTCTATGGGCATCCCAAATATCCCAATGCTTCTCGCAAGATCCGAAACCATGCCGGCTGCGGTCCGCAAAGGTGGGTGCCGCACCTGGATGGGATTCACCTTGCTACTCCAAGGGAAGAAGACGTCATCAATGAGCTGAGTCCGCTCTTGCGTGCCTTTACAATGGACTTCCTGGCGACGAAAAAAAACATCGGTGACCATCGCAGGTGACCAAATGATCCAAATGTCTCAAGCCGATTCAGACTCAGAGACTGGGTCGTGTAACAAACATTACAACTTACAACCCATACTATGCATTATAATATATATAATTATATATATATACAGATTAATCTGTGTACATATACATGTATGGACAGATTAGAATAGTTCCAGTTCACCAACCTGAAACAATGTCATTTTGGAATAGTTACCCCATACTAAACATCATTCCAAGTGACGACGCAGCGAGGTCATTCATCCACACACAATATCAATACCAATATATATATATATACACACATGTGTGTGTATGTATGTGTATATGTATGTATATATATATATTATATATCTATCTATTGCGCGGTATTCATGTGTATATATATATATGTGGGATGTCCCCTAGTAATACGGTTGTTAACCACTTCCCATTCACGGGTCCTGCCACGTCCCGCGCCTTGTGTCCTGGGTTGATGAGACCCGAATCCAGGCAGCTTTGCAGCATCGTGTCGGCCTACCAGCTCAACACGCAAAAATTGGGGCCCGGCGTTACACTCTCCAAATCCCATGGCTTTCTAAACAGGTTTAAACCTGTATAAATTGGGACCCCAGTTTCAAACACTTCAAACACAGCCATCTGGACAGCTTCCGCGCTGATCTTCGCAAAACATCAGCTCTGGGGATCCGGCCTGCACGCCCTTCAGCTGTTCTTTCCTGGGTTTCAAATCCTTCATCACCTGGGCTGAGACGTAGCACGGATTCTGCATCACTGAAGGGAATGTCATGCTTTCATGATCTTTTATGGCTATAACTCTACGCCTGCTAAAAGTGGAAAAGGACGACAATCTGAAATTCCAAACCAGACAGCTCATCTGCAAAAATCATATAACAATTTTCAAGCAGAGCCTCCACCAATCTGGTTACAGCAGCACTGCAACAAGCCTTCCGCCCTTCCGCCCTTCCCGGCAACTTTGGGTTACAAAAAAATAACTCCAGACCCCAGGCCTGTTGCAGTTCGTTGGTGAGAGGACAAATGCAGCAATGCCATTCCTCCAATTACCAGGTAATAAATGATAAATGGTGGTATAATGGGACATATAATGGGATATATAAAATCCATTAAAATCCTATAATGGAATTAATAATGTGTGAATGAGTTCTGCGGTTGGTCCAAGTTTTAAGCCGTTGCAATCCTCTCTCAATGCTATTTCCTATGGGTCGCTGCACATCGCGAAGATTCGTTGGCTGTTGGCTCCTGCTCAGTATCCTCCACTCTGAGTTTTTCTTCATCGTCTTCTTCACATTCACCTGGGCCAAAAAAATCGCTGGTGTTGGTGTCGATTATCATCAACTGTATGCAGCACGCGCAGTTTTGCATAGGTGTCATTATGTGTATTCACAGGTATGTGTTGTACGAATTGTACAAACATGCTTTCTTTGGTTCTGATGTAACTTTTAAAATATGCAAAATATGCGCGTAACGCCAAGGTCTCAGCCATCTTCGTCATCGTCATCATTGACAGCTCCCATATCTGGAAATCCAACCTTTGATTTCAAACGTCACGGGGGCTGAGAAAATCTGAGGAACTATACTGGTATAGATGAGCAGTTCATAGCAATCCCGTCTGTCGGTGATGGACTGTCAGCATCAAAGTAAAGCAACTATATAGCTGTCAACACACAGCCAGTCTACTAACGTTTCCCTACACATCTTCCTGTGACCATCTTTGCACTTCCAGCACTCTGGGCAAACACCTTGGCCAAGCCAAGCCCAACACTGCATAGGCGTGCAAGAATACACGATTACACCAGCGCCGGTCCTGTCACAGTGACAGCTCCAGGGAGCAACGAAAGCACTTGGCAAAGGCCGCCAAAAACTGGATGTTGATCATGCGGGGCTCAGAACGCTTGACTCTCTTCATGAAATGAAAAAACTCTTTTTTTACCTCAGGATACCTCAGGATATTTCAGGATACCTCAGGTATCTTTGGAGGAAAATTTGATTCCCCTGTCGATCACTGTGATCTCCTCGATCATCTGCTTGGCTTTTTGGTAGTAGAATTCCGAGACAATGGGTGAGCCCAACGCTGCCGCCCTTGGTTCGTGACATTCGTTAGATCCCCGACCCCACGGACCGCTCCATTTCGCCGAGGGCTCGACATATGCAGACGGATCTGATGCATTCGGCCCTCCGCGATCTCACAGGTGCACAGGGTGAATTCATCCACCCGCCTTGGGATGAAACATGATGAAACCCGCGGCGTGAAGTTGAGCACTGACTCAACTGACAATTGCGTGAAAAATGGATAAAAATGGAACATACACTCTGGAGAACAAATGCGAAATCTTCGCACGTGAGAGACCAGGATGTGTTCAACACAATTGCCGTCGTTCTGAGTTCTACTAGTCAGCCCACATTCTTGTTGGCCTAACCTGCCTCGGGAGCTGGTCATTCAAATTATTTCAAAGTTAAGATCAACATGCTCTGTGCACGTTTGCACAGTGAACATTTGACCCATTTGACCTTCCACTTCCAAAAAAAAAACATGCTATCGGAGCGTGGCTGATACCCACACCAACAGGGTCAACATCCCAAAGTCTTCACCCCATTTTTGGGGGTACACTCCATGGCCCATCCCTTTATGTCAGATGGACTCTGTAGCCTCGCTGTAACTGAGTTTCCCAGGCCCACTCTTGTGCGTTCTGGTGAAGTATCCCAACACCTCTGTTGTTCAAACATTTTTACGACAACTCATTGACATGCGTCAATAGGAGACTGGCAAGAAGTTGCTTCATGAAGTCTCCAGGCACCACATGCAAAGTCAAGCATGTGAAGAGATGCATTTACATCACCACAACTTACCAAAGAGCATCTGTGCAACTTATCTTCAGAAACTTCAGATTGTTCTTGTGATTACGAGAACAGCTTCTCTCTCCAAAAGAGGAAGAGGCCTCACTTCCTACATAAATTATCAGAGGGTGCCAAAAACGTGTTGCCCTCGGTCATAAATGTTCCCATCGTTGCAGTATCATACAGTATCCATCCATTCAGGAGCCACAAAAAATACCACTATCCCATTATACTGGTTGACAGGTATTCCTGAATCCCCGTGGCTGAAAATAATCATCAATAAACCAGCTATAAACAGTATTCGTACAGATTAGTACCATCCCCTATTGGATCACCAATCAACATCAATCAACAGGGATATAAGTAGATATAAAATCATATAAAATCAATTAAAATCATATTAGTAGCTTTTACGGCTCACCTTTCCACACCTTTCCACACCACCGTGCCTTCACATGGGTGCGTGCCCGCTTGCCACGGCGGTCCAGCTTGGCTTTTTGCCCCATGGCCTGGCGCAAACAGCGAGCGTGGGCTCCGCAAAGGTCGTCCGGTCGGTCCGGGAGGCATCGGGCGGCGCACCTCCAAGTTGCGGTCCACCGTTTGCTCCAAGGTCTCAATGAAACCTCACATCTAAAAAAACATCTGGGATAACATCTGGGATTTTTGATTGACAAGATTACATAATAAGTGATAAGTGATCTCTGGTGATATCTGGTGATATCTGGTGATATCTGGTTAACCAGCCTCCTGATTCTTGCACGATGACTAGGATCATCCCATTTCTATGGTTGAAAATGAAAAATGCTTAACACTTAACACTATCAACCAGATCATAGTACACTACCATACACTACCGTACAAAGGTTGATGATCGCAGCTCTACATGGCCGAAATCTGCTCAGAAACATAAATCATTAACAACACATGTCTGATGTACGTGGCCTGGCTCACAGTTCACCCCAAAAGGCAAGTGCGATTTTCTCGCCTAAGGCTGTGGCCATGTACTAGGCACACATACCTATCATATCTGCGGGAGCAGCTGTGAGACTCAGCAAAATGTGGTAGGTGTTTGTCACGTTTCGTCACGTTTCTGCAGGGACGTGTTTAGTCGCATCTCTAGACCCCGCTAATTTGCAGGCGCTCCTCATACCTGTACATACCAAAATACTCCCATAATTATTCTAAGCGAAGCATTGAGCAGTGATCTGCATATAAAAAGCTCTGCAGATACGTTCACATTCTTTCAGCCAAGCACGTGCCAGGTGCACAACTTGCGAACATAGTGGCGATGGAAACACTCTCGCATCTGCGTTCGAGATTTCTTAGTGATGCCAACCAGCACAGTTCCTGTCGCGGACATTGGATCCAAAACACTCCAGCTTCTTGGAATGTACCAATGTACCACCATGAGAAAATGCAAAAACATGGATCCAATATGATCTACCACCATGAGAAAATGCAAAAACATGGATCCAAGTAATGATCCAACTAGCTTCTGAAGAAGTATTTGGGGTACGACTTCTCAGGAAACACGTGGATCCGTAGGGTACTAGCAAATTCAAAACAGAAAACACAGAACGATGAACATGAAAAGAAGAAGGACAACCAAATTACGGACACACATGAAAAATACACAAGCAAGAACGACTAAAGGAACGCCAACAAAACAATAGCAAAACAAAAAATAACATGAAGAACACATAGTGGGAACAAGAAGAACAAAAATAACAAGAAAAAACTATACAAAAAACGGATTACAAGAATAAGCCAAAAAAAGACGAACAAGAAAAATACCAAAAAGAAGAGCAAGAATAACAGGAAGAACGGCCACATTCACCACCGCCACAAGAAGAAGGAGAATAAGAAGAGGATTGCGAGGTGAAACATAGGAAGAAGACCATAACTCTGTATTGACAAACAATAATTGCAAACATTCGAATGTCATAGCAACATTGGGGCGCAGAAGCAAAGAAGAGGTACATGGCCAAAACAAATTGCGCTGTAACAAAGTATCTTGAATCCAAGACACAACGCAGTGACACAATGGGTCCTTCCATCAACCGCAAACTTACCCTAAAACCTCGGTTTCCGTCCGAAAAAAATGCCACTTTTGGTACACCAGGGCAGGTTCTCACATGTCAGCGTGGCCGCTGGTCTCACGATCAAGGCGGTGGCACAGGCCATAATTCTGATCCTGGCAGGACTGGTTTACTTAGGAAGTTTTATGTGATCAACCCATGTCAACCCAATAACCATCCCCCAAATTCTGGTTTTACATGGTTTTACCACATGTACAAAGATGCAGTAAGAATCCGAACATGGCCCTTTACCACATTTAAGTCGCCGACTCCGGGGCTTGAGAATGGCCACTCTTGTTGGAAGGTCATACTTTGAAATTGCAGAGAAGCAAAGTTTCTACGACGCGTTTCCCTTGTCTTGCGTAGAAATTGAGAAAGTTGAATCTAGAATACGTTGCAAAAAACGCCTCATCTAGTGCGTCATGTAAGTTTGAGATGATTTCACCTACCTTTCACAGGAGATGGTTTTCGCAAAATCCGAGCAAACCTTGTCACAGAACTGGTAAGCATGCATAGGCAGACCACATCAAACAGATTGGGAAAGTTCTCACGATCCGTCTCATGGGTCAGCTGTATCCACCAGTGGATGTACCTGCTGCGACAAGCAAGTGACATGGTTCGCTCCCAAGGTTGGCTCACCTATTGTGCCTGGTATTGATGTATCCCGGCAGCGGAAAACATATGGAGGGTTTTGGTCACTTTCGGGGAATCTTATCCAATCATATGCGGTTGGTCTGAAAACCATGTAGCCTAAATCATCCTAAATCCGCTGGTTCATCGCTCCATTTTCCATATGAAAACAGGCCATGTCCGATTTCAGGGGGCTGTTTCTGGGCACTTCTTCTCTCGTTCCTGAAACTTGTACTCCAGGAGATCTTTCATGACCTGCAGCTGCAGCATCCAACTCCCATGGGCCCATGGGCGACTTTATGCACGTCACTGCATAGAATTTCCTCCTGCGAAATGGTGTAAACAATGTAGATAATTTATGATAATGTGCTGTTTGTTGATCCTGGTTTTGTGTCCAATCTAAAAGCTATATGTACCATGCTGGAAATCATCGTTCAGAGCACTGAATCTACAAAGTCCGGTGAATTCCCTACTCTCGTGCGAGCCGGAAAAGGCAAGGATCTATTCTGTTCCGTGCTCCGAAAGCCGAGCCAACTCCCTCACAGTGCCAGGTCCTAGCAGGTCCTACCAGTTAGAACCAGCTGCATCTGGGGGCTGGTCATCATTCCGTATCATTACCACCAGGGATTCCTCATTCCCCTGGGTATCCCCCTGTTGTAAGGGGATGACCTTTCCACCTTTCCAGGGGCCTTGAAGCCCTTGTTGCGCAGATCTTCGTTGGGATCCAACTTCCGTCCTTTCTTCTTGTCCACGTCGCTGGCCGAGCAAATCCAGTCAGCAGGCTTCTGAAGCACCTGCGATGCTCCGATGCTCGTCCAATGGGATTCTGCCCATGAGAAAAGGGCTTCCCAATATCCAATGGATGGCCATAATCCATATACGTCTCCATATACATCCACATACTATGGTTTCACCCTAGCACCTATGTTTAATCGTTTCGGTAGAGTTAAACTGTCAGGTCAGAAAAAGAGAAATTCACATGGCAAGTTCTTCTTGATCCAAGCAGCGCAAATGTCCTGGCCCTTCCAAATCATGTTGGGATATTCCACCACCATCACGCGCTTGTTCTTAGTGCGGCGCAGCGATGCGCAGCGGCTCAGAGGTGTTGAAAAAAACCACAGGTCAAGTTGGCCACTGGTTGTTGAACATGTTGCATTATATTATTAACATGTGTTAACTTGTGGAATATTATATACATATATACATATATGTGATGTCTAGTTGTGTTTAAGTATAAACTCTGAACTTATATACAAAGAATTACAAATATCAAAAAAACGCGAATGCCAAAATGATGCTTGGTCCCGAACTCGGTCTTTCATCTTCTCCTGCAGCCAAGTGTGGTACCCCCAACTTGGACGGGGTCGCTGTCTTGAACCCCACCCCGAGCACTGCCATCAGCTGCCTCTGAATGAAGTGATCCTCCACGGAACATCGACGTCAAGAGACCTGCCCAAATCGAGCACCCTCTGACGGCACCATGATAGCCGCAGCCCATGGGTTTACCGCCAATCCATTGGAGCGAAGTTGAGTGGTTCGGCAAGGTTGGGGTGAACCCTTTCTACCTCCAGTTGCTTCTTCCTTCATAGTCTCTCCTTCGTTCTCCGACAACTCCAGACTCTCCATGTCTGAATCCTCGATAGTCGAAGGTGCAAGCATGGCATGAACATCATGATATCATCATGATATCATGACCAACGGCTGCCATGCTTGGTTGCGCGCAGAGAAGTGTAAGGCATCAAGGTCAGATCCACCATAGCTCCCCTGCGACTTCAAAGGTTACGGTTGCTGTCTACCCTCCAGCAATTTAACATAGATATGGAAAACCCATTATATGTCCGGATCATTCCGGATCACTTTTCTAGGGAAACCAAGAGTTTCTGGCTTCAGGTGTCTATGTTAATTTGCTGGAGGATACACCAAACATCTGCAAGATTTGAAGGCAAAGACTATTGGGCCTCTACGGAAGCTGAAATGATGGAGGTGTTGAATGCTAAATAATCCTAAATAGATATTCAAACACTCTGGCCCTGTGTGGCGATGCCAGCGCTATGTATGACTGAGGCTCGTTCTCTCTCATCTGAATCAGAGGAGTCGTCTCCTGCAAAGGAAACACCATTGCGACATGGTTCATGGCAATCATGGGTCTGTTTTGAGGCTAAGTTGCGTAAGAATCACCAACAAGTTTGGGAATTTATGGAACGCAGCAAAATATAGCAACCTGTCGGCACAATGAAAAAAAAAATCGCCATAACAGCAAATCAACCGTGCCACCGTGCCTACCAACAGATCCGCCGCAACGGACTCTTCCTCCTGTGGATTGGTTCTGTTGGCTGCAGGGCAACTCTTCACCAACTCCCAGGGGGTTCCCACTTTGCTGCCGACTGTTCCGATGACTTCTGACATATGGCCGCCATCGGCTCCTCACCCTCATCGTCTTGGCCCTCAGATTCGGAGACTCAAATACTGATCAAAAGTGAGATTGAAAAGAAATTCTTGCTAAGTTGTCTGAGGGGAATGTTGATGTTCCCCTGAAACTTCACGCTTGTTTCTCAACGAGCCGCGAGGGGCGGGTTCCCCACTGATCATGCACCAGTACAGCACTTTACCTGTAGATTAATATAGATTGAATCAGATTTATGTAGATGATGTAGTATAACTCCAAGAAGATAAGCAGAAAGCTGGCAACTATCCATGTGTAAAAAAATAGTGATATCTGAATGCATCGAAAGTACTGAGGGTCTCATATTTCATCGGTAACACCAAAGTTCTTCGGGGGCAGCAACTCCACGACCGACCCGACCCCGATGCCTCGTCTTCGTCCTAGCCAGACCATCAAGATATGAAAGACATCTTGACGACAACAAAGACATCTAGCTACTCCTTTGAGGTGTAAAACACCATGAGTAATTCATGGTCGTTTTTTTGCTGAAGAAACTAACTACCATGCGTGCCTGTGTACATTGTATCTGCCTTCACAGTAGATAATCAATACATATAATATAATTACACATGATGATCATAATGTAGATATGTAGTTCTACTATATATTTCAACCCCGCCTGCTCTACTGGACACTGGAATATGAAATTGTTTGTTCTGGTTTTCTTTGGATCTTCACCCCGGCATTTCTGGAGGATACTGGTCCCAAGAATGGTCCTCTTCTTCTGCTTCTTCTACTAAAGCCTGGTCAGGGTGCAGCGGCCAGGGCACCCCAAACTTTGGTGGCATGGATGAAGCTTCCTAGTTCAATGAGTTTTCTTCCCACTCAAGCGAGACTTGTCACAAGCTACTAGGCTAGATGGGACGTTGGTATGTCCGAGGTTACAACTCTTCCAGTAACTGAACCCGTTCTGGATACTTCTTGACATCTTGGGGATTGGTCACAGTGCACCACCGTCGGTACTGTAAAATAAACACGAAGCCTTCAGCGCGTTCCAACCATCCGGTTTCTCGGACTCCGCCTTACCGCGGAGTCACCAAGAACAAAATGTTGAAAGTAGCGGGAGCTGGAAAGTGATATCAGAAGGAAGCCATTGCCAAGTCTGTGAATAGACACATAGTCCATGTCTAAGTGGGGTTCGACACAGAGACGGTGACAGTCATGGGCATGAAGGCATGCTATTTAAATCTATTTAACATATTCAACTGCTATGCTGAGGCACATTTGGTGTCCTGACTTTCAAACGTCTCAGATTTCGGCATCTTCGTCTTTGGTTTGCTTGGTCTCTGCTTGAGGCGCCTGAGGCTCAAGTTGTGCCACATGATGGACACATCAACATAGGAAGTGAAGCTTCCCAATTTTTGCGGAGCTGGTGCAGCTGATCTGGGTAGAAGAGGAAAAGCTTGAATCCCAAGGGGAAGATGGGAGGAGAAAGGATTACAATATGAATCATTAAAATGGAAAAGCCATAATTAGGGAGCTTGTAATGGTAGGCGAGATGCGCAGGGGAACATGGAGGAAGAGGGGCGAGTTGGAGTGAGTGAGGTGAAATGAATCAAAAGGAGTGACTAGGTGGAATGAGTTGAGTGGAGTGGATCGGATGGAATGCGTAGGTGAAGTGAGTTCAGCATCAAGATTATGTATCAGGATGCATCTGGGGGAGGGAGGGGGGTTCGTTTAAAAATCACGCGTTTGGCATTTGGTTGGTCTGATCGAAACTCCAGTTCGCTAGCCCTAGCATTCGTGAACAGAAGCATTCTGATTTGTTCAGTCTAGATAAAATCTGTTTGGTACTTGAATTGAAGTAGCAATAATTGATCTGACCGCTCACCCTGCTGTTTGGCTTCTATCAGACTTCCATCATATTCAAGTACTTGTTGTAGTGCTTCTAACAAGCAGACTGTTCTGGCGTGGTTGCATTCTGGGATTCCCGGCAGGTTTGGCAGGTGCCGGTTTGGCAGGTGCCGATTTGGCAGGTGCCGGTTTGGTAGGTGCCGGTTTGGCAGGTGCCAGTTTGGCAGGTGCGGCTTCCACAGGTTTGCGTGCCTCAATAGATGACATCGTGATTGCTGGTCACCAGGTTCGTTGAAACCCAAATTCCTCCAACGTTTAACGCATAAGTACGGAAATCCACCACAAGAAGCCAACGAAAGCAGGTTGGATATGAAGGTCACTGACACCAATCCAAGGCTCCCCAACTTGACTGTCGGCAGCACTGTCATTTGCGGAGGCTGTCGCAGGCGGTTGCGCTGCTGGCTTCGCAGTGGGTGCAGCAGGCTTGGCAGCTGCCAGCGCAGCAGGCTTAGCCGGCGCAGCAGGCTTGGCTGGTGCCGGCGCAGCAGGCTTCGCCGCTGCCGGCGCAGCTGGCTTCGCCGCTGCAGGCGCAGCTGGCTTCGCCGCTGTCTCAGCGGAAGGCTTGGTCGCCACCTGCGCAGAAGGCTTGGTCGCCGCCTGCGCGGAAGGCTTGGTCGCTGCCGGCGCGGAAGGCTTGGTCGCCGCCGGCGCGGAAGGCTTGGTCGCTGCCGGCGCGGAAGGCTTGGTCGCTGCCGGCGTAGCAGGCTTGGCAGGCGCCGGAGCGGTCGCTTGGGCCGCAGCTGATGCTGACGCTGCTGGTGCAGCCTGCGCAAGTGCTTTGATTAGCAATGGGTTGCAAGCCTGCAGACTATGATGTTTACATTCCGTTTTCTGCTCGCCCATATTCGTGCCAGTTTCTGCTGGCTTGATCCTTTCTGGCATTCACAATGTTGTTCTCGGTAGAATCCCGGTAGAACTTTCGAATTGGCCCTGCTATCATGCATGAAATCCATGCTCCTAAGGGCTGGCTACAGCTATCTATGGCTCATATTGTGAAGCAGCTAACTCACTCACGCCTGTGAATTGGAGCTGGCAGGCCTTAACAATGACAGGCGGTGATCTTGTATCATGCAGGGACAATGGCGGGTGTCATGTCACAATGCGTGCATGCTTCAAGAAGGTCCTTACACTGAGAGAATCCGTTGGAAACTTGAAGAAACCCGCTGGCCCAAGCGAAAACACTAAACCATGGGGGCAATGGATCAGGAACCTCTACAGCCCTCAGCAAGGCCAGAGTGGGTGGGACTGAGATGTTGCTAAGACCAAATGAGTAGGTGAAGGAATACAAAGGAGTGCATCTTCTCACATCAGCAGCACCTACAGGAAAAAACACGAATTAAAGGACGCAAAAATTACAAGCACTGCCATGGATGAGACAAACAGCAAACACAGCGGGAAGTTTGCATCGCTCAGCTCCCGGCTTTGTCTTGGCAGTCTCCAAAGGAGCGGGGGGTTGTGAACCTGTGGCCTCAGCACTTTGGGGGATCATCTGAGCAACCTGAAGAGAACACTGCTGTGCAGGAGCTGGCTGCAGCACAGGAGTCGTGGCAACAACATTTGGATGATTCTTAAATCTTAGCGCACTAGGAATGGTAGAATCATGTAACTTATCCTGTCGCCATGATGATCTATTGAAATAGATCATAACATGAGAAGCGGACCGCATTCTATGTCTATATATATATACATCTATATCTATACATATATATACATATATATATAATTATATTATATATAATTGATTATATTATATATATATATATTTGATTATATTATATTACTAATTATTATATATACATATATATATATATATATGGAGATAGTGATTTAATGTGATTTACAACAGCAGATCCTGGTGTGTTGCAGTACAGCCATACTTCATCAGTTGTCCGTGATAATCTGTATCACAAAGCACCCCGAGCTCAACTTCTCGTTGAATTTGCAACGACCAGTGCTAGCGCAATCGCGCCGGTCCAAGGGGCCACCGTCTTGATGGCACTTTGCGCTGCTTTGGCCTTAGTCATTCAGAGATCGTCAGATCTGACGCGTTATGCGCCAGAAACATTCTGCCGAAATGATTCACCAAAATTGCTCCGGTGGATAGTATTTGATCTTTTTACGGACATTCATCCGTCACTAAATGTTGCATGGTTCCAAAGGGAATTGGGTCTGGGTCAGAATTGGGCACCCCAAAAAATTAGATGGTTGAGTTTGATGTACCAACAATTGCTGGGTCTTGATTTGGATGGCGACCAAGATACCCATGGCACATTGGATGCATGCGACAGGATGGCCGCCTAGCAGTTGGGCAGCCAAGGTCAGCTGGCTCATGATCAATCAACTGATCAAGCAACTTCTGCACCAAGATTTATACATGTACATATTATGTATCTACATATATATATATAGAGAGAGAGAGTCATATAGAGATTGATTTATTTATACACATCATTCTATACTGATATTGATCCTAGAGAGTTGCGAAACCACACAAGCCCCTGCCCAGCTGGCCCAGCCCTCTTGTGCCTCTTTCGCGTCACATCCCAACAGCAATGCTAGAATCTCCAAACCAGGATAGGTCTTGCCCTGTCGCGCTGCTATGGTTTTATATATGTTGCAACATGACATGAAGTTTGCCGTCTGTTTGCATCGAGATGCAAGACTTTCGTAATTTGTAAGGCCATGCTGCATGCCATCAAAATCATCAATGTCATCAAATGGATTCGTTGGAAGTAGCAATTGAATATGCGGAACAGCAAGAACTCTACGAAACAGGAGCGACTCAAGAGTATCCAAACGTTTCCAGGGGCACCTTGCCGACAGAACCTGGCACCAATGGAGAGAAAGTTATGAACAGTTGCTTTGATCAGTTGCAGTCAATTTTCAGCTTTTCAGCAAGCTCCGTGTTTATAAACAATAGGCCCCTGCAACCAGAAGCTATGCGAATCCTCCTTCTTGCCATCACAAAACTGAATCAGCTACATGCCTGAGGCCACTTGTTCAGCAAGCCTGACAAGGACGACCCTTGCACGGCACTCCATATGTTGGCTCGAAGCTCTTTACCCCCAACCAACCGGTGTGTCTGAAATGTAGTATACGTCAAAGATTGAGTGCATTCTCATAGGCAAAATATATGATTAACAAATGGATTTAGAGACACCTTATGTTCAAACAAAGCCGCATTGCTAGTAACGGCAGCCCGAACTGAGACTGCGACTTCAAAACTGCGCCCTGCTTGGCATCATCCAGGGTTGTTCCTGTACACTTGACAGCCCCGGAACCTTTGCAAGTCCCTTTCAAAAGCCCGTGCAATTAATATGTCTCCATACATATGTACGTGTATATATATATATACATATGTGTGTGTGCAATACATAATACATGTGTATAGACTAATTATACATAAATATATGTTTTCTGTATGTTAAGTATTTGATTGTGATATGTAATTATCACTAATTAATCATATTAATCATGTAGATCCCGCCTCATCTGTGTATTTCTGTATTTCTCATATGGTGTTCATCCAAGGCTGTGAACTACAGAAATGTCCGCTCATGCCAAGTTTTTTTAGAATTCCTTATAGAAATCTACAGGACTCCTGGTATCCACGATCTCAAAAAGTCTTCCCGACCAATTCGAACCACACCACAGGTCTGGCTGCACCTGCAGATGCAGAAAGTAGGGTGCACAGCGCCGCAGTGGCCATCGACACCACGCTTTTCAAGACTTTCGCAACCAGCTCTGCCTGGCTGAACCACCAGTTCCCTTGGGGATTGCCATGAAAGATGCTGAAACTGAATTTCTGGATCCCCATTTTGAATATTGGATGATAACTGGGGGTAGCCCCATTTTAGGAAACCTCCATATGATATCATATTATGATCATATTATGATCATTGATCCTTCAGCTTCAGTGGCCTCGGAATCCGCCTTGGGCGGCGCTTTTAGCAGCAGGGCTAGCCTTGGCAACTTGGGCGTTGCGAGTTTTCTCAGCGCCAAGAACGTGGATTTTTTCATGAATTTGAACAATGGCAATTGAACCAATGGAACCAATGGAACCAATGGAACCAATGGAACCAATGGAAGCAATGGAACCAATGGAAGCAATGGAAGCAATGGAAGCAATGGAACCAATGGAACCAATGGAACCAATGGAACCAATGGAACCAATGGAAGCAATGGAACCAATGGAACCAATGGAAGCAATGGAACCAATGGAACCAATGGAACCAATGGAACCAATGGAACCAATGGAAGCAATGGAACCAATGGAACCAATGGAACCAATGGAACCAATGGAAGCAATGGAACCAATGGAAGCAATGGAAGCAATGGAACCAATGGAACCAATGGAACCAATGGAACCAATGGAACCAATGGAACCAATGGAACCAATGGAACCAATGGAACCAATGGAACCAATGGAACCAATGG
>Ga0126342_10006210_pt1 | contig 21129 bp, 17 predicted proteins | sample Cyp1metagenome_FD_92528 | JGI IMG/M metagenome (GOLD analysis project Ga0126342, IMG submission 92528) | Coral microbial communities from Lord Howe Island, Old Settlement Bay, Australia - Cyphastrea 1 metagenome | ecosystem: Host-associated > Invertebrates > Cnidaria > Coral ...
CGCGGATCATACCTTTGAAGGTGTGCCTACGCAGGGCCAACGCCCGTGTAAAACGATGCCACAACGTACTTGTTTGCCTACGCCGTCACACTCCCGGCTGCTTTTGGAAATCTGGAAGGGGACTTTTGCTTACGCGACCACAGTCCCATCAACATTTTGCTAAGTGGCATACCTTGCGGCGCCCTGCAGGGGCACCAGCCAGCAGGCACCAAACCAGCACCCAGACTCCAAAGCGCCCATAGACATCTTGCACCCACACCAGCAACCAGGTCCCCAAGTGTTTCAACGTGCTGAAGGGCGGTTCTGGACACTTTAATGCTTCGAATATGGACTCATTCGCACGCGGGCTGGTGGTCAGTCTGCGCACCCGAGCCTACGCGGTGCCTACGCGAAGTCTACGCGAAGCGTACGCCTGTTCCAGGGGTCCCCTGGCAGAAATCTGGTGAAATATTCGGCTCAAGCAAGAGCCTTATGGCCCTTACAGCAAAAAGCAGGTGGAAAGCGAAGAACATCTAGGCTCCAGTTGGCATGGACAGCTAGTGGTTTCAGCTGCTCCGCTGCCCTTGTGTAGCTGCTCTGCCGGGCGGGTTCCTCGGTTTGCTCGTATAGACGAGTATCCATGAATGAACCTGGTGCCTTTGAACATCTTTGAACCTTTTGTGGGCAACATTGGATCAATTTTAAAGCATGAGATTGCAACGCCGATCATGTACGAGCAATTGACATACTGTACAATAAAATTGTCGCGTACGCGAACCAGAAATATTTGGAACCTTGAAACATGCCTACGCCAATCCTACGCAATCCTTACGCCAGCCATGTAAAACCACACCGAAAGCAACATCCAGTTTACGCTGCAGATAAACCCCTTCATACTTTAAAAAAAACGTAGCTCACCTGAGGTGAGCTGAGTGGTTGGTGGCTCAGGAGTTTGCCACGGAAGAAAGGTAGTACTGATCGATGACTTATCTACGAATTTGATGGTGGCTCCTTACTGGAATACCCGCCAATGTAGTTATCCCCAAATAGATCAAACAGTAACATCCTATTACAAGACTGGATTGAAATTGTGATGATCTGTACTTTTCGGAATCTTTTTGGGGGTTCGAAGCTTTTGAATCCCGGTATCCCCAATTCCCAACGTACGAATGCACCATGGAACGATATGATGGTCGAGTGCACCCTGAATGTCATGGCGGTACTTGGATCGAAAGATCACATTCTCAAAGGACACAGAGGCTTGATACGACACCCTGCTGGTTTTGGAATCGATACGGCGGCTCACACCTCTCCTCGGCTGAAGTCTCAAGTAAAAAAAAAACAGGATTTCAGGCCCCCCAACTATTTAGAATATCCCCAGTTTTATATTGGCTATAAACCACTGTCTGGGATGCAGATCGAAGTTGGGTGAAACACAACTCGGAGGTAACATTCCAACCCAGAAAAACATGGGATAGTATGAGTCAATCATATCACCAAAAAATGGATGGTTTATGATGGTTTCAGATCCTAAGAAAGCCAGGTGATCAATTTTGCGGCTTGAACATGTTACTTAAATGACGTGACCCATATACCGTACCCATTTATCAAGCAATATCTAAGAGTTGCGAGCAAAAAAGGCGCCCAAGAAAGTTCCATGCTTCATTCATCGTCCAAGGTTCATCCCAGTGCAGCCGTAAGCTCGCTTCTTTTTGGGCGTCGCATGTCCCGCGTGTCCATCCGCATCCTCTAACGCCAAGGGCGCAGAGGACGAAGAGTCTGAGAGATGGGCGTCCAGGCTGAGGTCAGGAGCTTCTCCTTGCGTTTTTGGTGCTACCCAGACAGTGCTCCTTGCAGACAGTGAAGGTGAACCCCAAACACCACCAAACACCAGCCCCATAGGATATCCAACATATTCGACTTAGTCCAATGGTTGACCTATTGAAAACCGTGATTTTCCACAGCTATTTAAAGTCGCCCACAGGGAAAACATGAATAGGAATTCTCCAGTGCGTCCTTGACTGGCTGATGAGGATGATGATTATCATTCCTATTACTATGGGTATCATGATGTATGTTGTTTCTTAGTGTTAATTAGAATTTTATTATTATTGGAGCCAGAAATTCAAAAACTGATTGAGGTGTTTTCTTTTCAATTAATGGTCACCATGTTGTTTGTTGCCGTGGATTTAACAAACACATTGAAAAACCAAAAGCACCAAATCAACATTGCCAGAACAAAAACATGTATATCCTTGCAAGCAAAACAGAAACATTGATTAACATCGTTAAAACATCATATTGACCTTCAAACACCAATCATTGATACAATAATACAACACACATCAACACACATCAATGATGATGAACATTGCTAAAACATGACCAGCTTCACATCCGAAAGATGCTCCAAGTGATCCACAGCAGGCTCTTCCTTGGAATCTTCGCTCGTCTCGTCAGAGCTGGAGGCTGGACACTGCAGCGTTGGATCCAACTGCAGGGGACGACAATCCACAGGTTCTGAACGACATTTGTTGATTTTGAAACCTATGGATACTACTGTTAGAATTAAGATAAACTCTAGGTATACAGGTATACTATCCTTTATACTATAGCTATAAACCAACTCAGATCGCTTATTTTACCCCACCTGCAGGTAATTAGAATTCTATAATGGAAGAAAAAACACAAATGGAACATATCTAAGTTGGTTATACACATATAATGTATATATATATATACACCCCCATTCATCCCCAGCAAATCACCAATGGAACAAACAAAAAAAGCTGTTCACATCTTCGAAAGCACCACCTCCTCGAAGACTTTAGCATCTTTGGCACCTTCAGATCCTTCCGGTGTCGTGGCTTCTGTCGGAACTCCTGAGATGGACTCCGTATGGATCCCCTTGAGACATGACTTTCCCTGCTAGCTCGCAGGTCTCAATAAATGTCTGCAACTCAATGAACATACTCCTTACATATGTGCCGCACTAAATGTAATTCATGTATAGAAAACGTATTTTGTTGATGATAGTTTGTCAAAATCCCATTAATTATTCACAGATACATCACTATGAAATTCCATGATATTATATTTACATATATTTACATCACTAATAGTGCATTATATTATTGTATTTGTTGACGATCTTTGTTTAAGAAAACTCAGGTCCCTTCACAGATCAAATCACCACTCCTGTCTTCCCGTAGGTCGTCATGAAATCCAGGAGCATTGCTTTCAGCTCCGTGGAAAGATCGGAAAGGGCCACCTTTCGCTGAGCGGAAGTCATGGCCAAAGCCAGCCTCCTTGGGAGTACCAGCGCAACCATGAGGGACTTATACCGACTTACCAGTGAAAAACGGAGTTAATTAGGAAGAAATCTGAAATTTGATGGTTTTGAGATAAACGGATGCAACCAAAAATCATCCCAAATGCCTCATTCTAAAAATAAGAGTCCAATTGCTTTTGGGCTTCCCCAAGTCTCAGAATCTGTCATATGGATGTGGGCCAAAATGAAAGTCAAGTCACACACTGCACCAACAAAAATGCCATATGTTAATAATTGTTGATTAAATAACACATGCGACTGCTGAGGTCCCAAATTTTGATTCAACCAATATGTACTTATATCACTGTATGTGTATAATATAATATATACGTATATATATAATATCTCATATGTTATATTGACGCGTGGTCTCTGTTTCAGCGAGGCTCAGCCTGGCGGCTGCCTGTAGGTCCTGTAGGTAACATTTAATGGAATGGACTGTAAATACATGAGATTTAATGAGATTTAACATTTCAATGGTCAATTATAATGTTAATGGTCAATGGTCAATTAACATTCAATGGTCAATGAGATTTAATGTAATTGACTTTGAAATCTCACTTTCATCATGTCTTGCCCAGTTCATCTCCAGGAGACAGCAGCTAGTTACTAATTACTTCCATGATCCAGGCCATGTTTCCATGCCACCCATCCAAGCCCAAGCTGGATCCTGAGCCTCATCAAGGACTTGGTGATCTTGGAAAACAACGTCTTTGCTTTCGGCGTTTTCGGAACGTCCTTGGAGGCCTTGGCCCGGTCCTCCCCGGTCGTCTTGCGGCGTTTTGGCTCCGGGAAGCATGCTGGGGCAACATCTTCCCGTGGTTGACGTCGTAGCAAGTCCTGGGATAGCATGATGACTGGCATCATGAGGTGATGACTGTGGGTTCCAAGGTAACCACAGGTTGACGCTCTATGCAAAACGACCTGTAAACGTACAACCGCCGCTTGAAACTTTTGAGCCTAGTGTCAGCAGCTGATTGGGAAATGGCTGGCTCATAGAGATTCCCAGTTCATGGATTATGATAATCTCCAATATATTGTTAACTTATGATAATCTCCAATATATTGTTAACTGTTGTGATTTATTGATTATTGGGTAGCACAACCCCCTATCATCAACGGGAAAAAAAAAAGTTTCAAAATAGAGATCCCAGCACGGCCAAGAATCGTACTTTGCTCGCGCCCGAATGCTAGAAAGCACCTCAAAAGCATGCAGCACTTGACGAAAGGCTTCTGCAGAACCACCCTTGTCTGGATGTGTTCGAAGTGCTTGTCGACGATATGCCTTGGGACTCAAAATGACACCAACGACCGGCATGATGGGGACAAGATTGGTGACCAAGAAAAAAGCACTGAATTATCGCTCCGAATTCCATGGACCACGCTTGTCAACTTTGCTGATGCTTGGGGCAAATGTCTTTGATTACAAGATATCCTTCTTCCCAAATAAACACATTGGACAACATACTAGCAGAAAACTAGCTGGCACACGTACCCGCCTATAGTGATATCTAGATCATGATACAACAAATGATGGTCTGTGGACGGCGGTATATTGGTGGTCAAAACAGCCGGGAAACTCCCCACACAGTACACTCCGAATGACCGGCATAGACTCTGTGGGGATGTTGTTCCCAGGATATCGAAGCCATATATGTTGTATTTTTCTTACCTGGTTTGAAAGATCTATTCTGGAAAGCCTCAATGATGCCCACCAGGGAACTCACAAACATGTGGAACCCCCATAGTTTCCCAAGGAAATCAGTTCATCATTATGCACCCGACCCTACCTATTGATTGTAGATACGGGGTACCCTCTTTTTCATCTGCTAACAACTACGCAGGAAAATGACATCTTCACTCCATCTCAAGAATGGTTTCATCTCAAAGTCTCAAATGTGATGTTCAGGTTTCCATGTTTGAATGCTGTTGATGGTCATAGCGGGGTAGAGCCCACCTATAATAACAAACAATACTTCAACTGGGTTTATACATATATATATGTACATATACATAGACATAGTTTGAACTAGCTATGAATATGGAAAATATATAGATGATTCGCCCATCACAACTGGCAATTTTCCATAGCTATGTTTAACTACTAGATGGTAATAATATACATTATCTAACTTACACAAGAAACAAAAGAACTTGTTAAACCAGGTCCCAGAATCATTGGGTGGTTGAAAACGATCATGGGGTTTATCACATTACACGTACCATTATTTTGGGATCATGAAACCCTCCGGTTCAAGTTGGTTTCGTTTATATCTTCGCTGAGTCCAAGGAGCACTACGCAACTCGGCTTCAGAAGCAGTGTTCTCCACTCCCAGGATTGCATAGAAATCCTGGTGAGCTTCGGATAGCCGGATAGATGGATGAATGGTGTGTGTATAGATACACTCCTGATTTTTTTCAACCTGGAGCCCCACACTTTCGTCTTTTGTCTTTGGAACATCATTTTACAAGTGGATATCGAAATTGCCATTTTGGGGGTTCCATGGGGTTACATGCAAAATGTTGGGTCTACAGCAATACTCAACACACAAATTCACAGGAAGTGGTGAGAAATAGCCATGATGTTCCGAGAAGTAGGGTTGCTTGCCGAGTCCCGTCTCCAGGGTGTAGTTCATTAATCATTAATCCAATAAGATCAATGGTTGCTGAAAGAAATTGTCAAACTATTGTAGCATATGGCTTTGCCCAGACATGCAGCATACCCCAAAATGGCCAGATTGCATGATCAAGATTATTGAAAAAGAAAAGAAAACTGGATTTGGGGTACCCTATGTTCAACCAACCCCCAACATATGTATATATATATATATACATAAAACACATCCCCTGATGCCGTTCATCAAGGTTCGGCCTATCCTTGCCAGGTGCTGCCCCATAGTTCCTTCAACGTAGATATTTCTATATCGCTGAGCTGGTCTCCATATATGCTCTATATATAATTCATATAGAAACACCATTGACAATTGCAACTACTATACACCCCAGTTATACTAGATAACATGAAATAAACATATGATAATATGATATATAATGGATCTTTACGGGGCTTATAAGTTACATTTATCATCCAACTCCTTCCCTGATGGCACCACCTTATACCAGCGAAGTGCGAAGCCCATGTTTTCTTGGGAATATGGATGCCGCAATAGCTCCCTTCACCACTCCCTCCATTCACCATTGCATAGTGCTCATCATCAACTATGATCCCCCTAGTTTTCATATGTTTGGTCACGAGAGCGTAAGATTTGGGGCCAAATGTCCCTAAAATTCTCGTGTAATTTTCCCTCGCATCCCATTCAACCCCCATTCAATCCTCATTCATCACCTTTACCATCTGGTTATTTAACATAGCCATGGAAAGATCCACCATTTTTAAGAACGGTAAACCATCTATTTCGATTAGGGCCATCGACAAACCATGGCTATGTAACAGTCATAACCAGAGGGTAAAACCGATATTTTCGGGTGACCAACTTGGGGTCATATTCCCCAGCAACTTGGCCGTCTTTCGGCGCCGAGGCACCACAGATTTCAGGCGGCTCAACATCAAATCGAAGATGCCATCCTCGAAGCCGGAAATTCCGGAAATCAGGTGGGATTTCAGTAGGATTTCTTATCCACTTAGGGTTCAAAAAAATGTTCATGTTGTGGGATGAGCCGCATCAATGGAACATAAATCATGATACTAATGATGGTCTAATGATAGTTGAATAATGTGTTCAAATATATGGCTTTTCAATGATTTTCATAGGGAAACTCGACTCAAATGGGATGATTTTTTTCTTTTTTGGATGGTGATGGATTTCCCCCGAAAAATCATTGCCATGGCTGGAAAGCTTACCCCGAATGAAAAACCCAGGTTTAGAGCTGGGAAAGTTATCTGGAAATGGGTGATGTTCCATTGCCGTGGCTGTTTGATTACCAGATGGTATAACCATCTATAATGACATAAGCTCTATTATGGTTAATATTACCATAAGTATAGGATAATATCACCATAAGTATAGGAGCTATAACAATGGTAATTTTACCATTTATACCATCTATGGTAATATAACCAATAAATCATAAATGGGTGATATTTCCAGATGGGATATAGCTCCTATACTTATGGTAATAAAATACCGCTGGTTACTGGAAATGCACCCCCAAATAGAATTTGTTGACTCATGGTTGTTGTGTCATCCGTTGTATATCACGCGGTAGCAAGCGAACTCACATCATCATCATCATCATCACCATCATCATGTGAAATATCATCGTGTAGCATTTCACATCTGTCTAGATGTGTTGGTTCATATACCGCAGTGTCAGTGTGACAGAAAGTCCCCAAGTTGTGTAAGGCTCCGTTCATGGGGAGTCCCAGATCGTGGAATATGATATACCCGGCCTGGTAAACTCACAGTTTGCGAACTTGAAAATTGCCATTTGTAGTTGATTTACCCATTAAAAATGGTGATTTTCCATAGTTATGTTAGTTTACCAGAGGGTAGAATTCACAAGATATTCTCTGATTGGTGGTATACCTACCCCTCTGAAAAATATTTCTTCGTCAGTTGGGATGATGATATTCCCAATATATGGAAACATAAAAACATGTTCCAAAGCACCAACCAAACAATATATTCTGTAATTTAGCCCCTTCCATTTTTGACACTGCTTCCTGTAATTGATGTCACTGGGGCATACTTTTTTAACCAATCAACGGTTGAATTTGTTGATGACAAAAACTTGATTCATAATTCCCTCACAATCTTTCATGGAAGATAAGTGAAGATAATATACTGGTTTGCTGGTGCAATAACCATCTAGAAAAAATATGAGTTCCGCAATGGGAAGGATGATATCCCATATATGAAATGGAAAATAACATTCATGTTTGAAACCACCAACCAGAGTATTTGAGTGATTCTGTACAGATTCACATTCATGGAAGATAAATGATATATCTAACAGATGACATTGACATATCTAACAGATATCTATGTCCATGGTTAGGCGGGTTGGTAAAAACCAACTTCCACATTTGCACCGTCGATCTCGAACCCCTCGTCCTGGGCACTCGCAGCGAGCCGCCACTCGTCAGTGGACACAGCGGAGATTCGCCAGGAAATGCTGCGGAGTGGAAACCTGTCGTTTCAAACCTAGGAAACTGATATTATGAAATGATTTTAAATGATATGAAATGCCAATTTAGTATAACTTAACCCCTCCCCGTAAGAATTAATTCAATACAACACATATATATATATATATAATATTATAATATATGAAATATCGACCAAACGAACCTCTGAAGGAATGTAATGTACTGGATTGTTTCATTATTGTGAGGGCCAATATTGGGAGCTTGGCGTGATTTATATAGTAACCCACGAAGAATCAGAAACATGGAAGGTATGTTGTGAAGAATCATGTACAAGATCTTGGATCATAGCATGTTTCATCAGGAAAACGTTGCAAACGACACAAACAAACATCAATGGATGTAGCCAACAGAACATGTTAAACAATGGAACAAAAGGTATAAAGTACAGTATTTGTATTGAGGCATGGGTTTGTCTGATTGTCTACCCACTTAAATCCACTGGTTTATCATCATCTTCCCAATCAACAGGGGCCTTGAGAATCCCTGCAGGAACCCCCAACTGCCCGGCCTTGCCAAGGTGACAGAGGGAGTTCATGGGATTTTGGAACAGATTTGATTGATAGCCAACAGCCAACTTATCTGGTTAACTGTTGGGCTTATGGGGAATATAACTATACCCCCTGGTAATTTAACATAGCTAGTGAACATGGTGATTTATAGTGGATTTTCCCATTAAACATGGTGATTTTCCATAGTTATGTTACTTTACCAGAGGGTATAAACAAACTTATAATTGAGGGGGGGGCACCACCTTGTACTCATTTAATGATAAAACTGACTGGATGGTACTTGATTGAACCAAGTCAAAATTGAGATTTCACAAATCAAAAGTGGGTTGGACATGCAACGTGGGGGCGACCATTGATAAATTGATAATGGGTGTTGAACACAGCAATTTTCATGAGTGGGCATGGAGCAAGAAATCATGCCCACTGAGCACGGCCAATCTAGCAGAGATGTGAAGGTGATGTAGGAGAAAATAACATGAATAACAAAAGGTGTCTATTGTTTCGGAAGCAGCAAAAAAAATGGCATCAAGTGATATCAAGTGACCTCTTCTCACTTGGTAATCTAGAGGATTGTTCCGGGCCGCCATTCCGAGGGAAACAGCTCCGTTGAGCAGTGCTGCAGACATCCCAAAGCCGTCCAAATCATCTGTTATCCTCACACCTATCTACTGGTTGCTTGGGGTTATATATAGAGATTTTGAATACTTAAGTGACTGGTTCTCATCCCTTCTCCTGCGAAAAAATGAAGCCATTTCTGGGTATCCACATGTATCCACCATTTCTGGATCAAGTCCGCAATCCCCATCAAAGCCACCAGGTGATGCACCATGACCAGTTTGTCGGTGCGTGAAATATCAGTTATATCCCCCAAAAAATCCACCATAGAACTCACCATGGCCTGGGGGCCTCACCAAAGCACTGGCTGGGAATCATGAGGAACGAGTGACTCAACTTTGATGGGTTACCCTCTGGTAAATTAACAGTTTGACCCTGGTAGTCATCGGGGTTGGAAGATTAGTTTCCATTAACAATTGGCTATTTTCAGGGTCTGTGTTTAGTTACCAGGGGGTAATTAAATCATATCTTTTATATGTCCTTATATTGGCTAAGCCTAACTCATCCACTTGCATCCCGCCCTCTGCAAATCAAACGTGGTGACATGGCAATGGAAATTTCAACATATTTATAGACTATAGATGATGTTTACAATAATAAAAACTATAGTCTATAATCATCTATAGTTACTTATTTTATTATTACTCAACAATAATAAAAACAATAATTAATAACAATAAAAAATAATGACAATAAATGACTGTCTTCGAGTGATCCCCAGCCCACAAAAAACACTATTCTGACATTTATAGGTGTTTTTCCAGCCACGTTTGACACCTCAGCGCAACCAAGAGACTGCTGCTGCCGCAGCCCGTTCCTCCGCGGCATTGGCCTGGCCATAAGGTCAAGGGGGCCCGCTAAAATAATTTGGTTATAGATGATTACGATTGGTGGTAGTTATTATACCTATATATTTTCTATGATTAATTACAATATATATATATATATACACAGTACATTTATGTATTTTATACTTAGATGGATTTATAAACCAACTATGCAAAAATCAACTTAGAGCTGGAAACCTCACATTGTTGGTCCGCTGGCCATAAAGACTTTGAAACCTACTCAGATTTGTTTTTGTCTGGCTTTACCAGCACATGGCAACACCTGCAGTGAAGGCGTATTTCGGAGAGCAAACTACAGCAAATATCTCAGGAAACCTATACCACCAGTTGTATCAGTTCACGCCTGCATGTATCGGATGATGTCTTTCAGCGTCTCAACACCTGCCAAAGTTTGGGGGTGCATCACTTTCTGTTAATCTTACGACCTTTTGGATGGCTCATCTACCCACTAAAACAGGTTCTGCATTTTTGGACAAACCTCCACTATCCCTTCGTCAAACTGGCTGAAATTTCATTGAACCTTCAGTTCATTTGGATGTGTTGAAGGGGACCCAAATATATATATATCATAGTTCAGCGATTTTTTTCCCAATTGAAATTGCAAAGAAAAACATGTTCACGTACCAGGTACCAGACCCATATCAAACATTTTCCTTGCAGATTCTTGAACTCTCACGGGGCAAGAGAATAGCACCCACGATTGAAAGAACATTCCATTTCTCAGCCATGTTGGATTACCAGAGATTGAACCCGATCCGAGAAATGCAGGTTGCATCAGTTGCATCAGTTGCATCAGTTGCATTCCAGTTTTGATCAGTTTTGTTAGTTCGTCAATTCAATCTAAAGAAAATACCATAAAATAAATACCATAAAATACCATAAAATAATTCCATTAGTTCTAAAGAAAATACCATAAAATACCATTGTTTGTCTGTTCAATCTCCATGTTTTTCCATCCGCGACCTCCAGGAAATTCATCCAAAATGAGCAGAGGTTCCTCGGAACCGTCGGAACCTGCACAAAGTTCGGCTGGTACCACTTTGGCCAAACAAAACAATTCGATAACCAGTGAAAATTGAGATATGAGCAGCAACACTTAGATCTCACAACATTGAATATCAACAAAAAACATGTGGTAAACCCAATAGTTACTGATAGTAAATCATCACCGAAGACATTTTTTGTGGGTGGTAACGATCACTCCCACATGGTAGGTTTATGGTGTTGGGTTTACCACACAGCCAGCGCTGCACCCGCCTGCTTCATGTCTGCTTCTCAGCACTGCACAACAGGCGGCCTGACCAGAAAAACATACAAATAACATCCCTACAAGGGGTGGAGGTCAAAAGATGTAATTTTTAAAATTTGGAAGGTTAGTGGGTCATACATCCAAAATTACATGTTCCATATTTGAGGTCAAATAATATAAGTTACAATTGCTGAGGTTTTGGTTGAAAACTAAGGAGGAGTCGCAAAATGAAATTTACAATTATATAATATGCCAAAAAAAAATGGCCCCACCTGGCTTCGAAGACTCAGCGGAACGCCGCAAAACATGTACTTCAACACATTGAGGTACTATAATCAACTACACAGGTGGCAAAATTTATCAGCTGACAAATTGGCACTCTAAACACCAAGGCTATTAAGGTCTATGGGGCTATTGAAAAAAACCTCAAACCCCGGGGGCGGGCCCTGAGCGGGGAACTGACATGGGGAACAACAACGTGGAAGCACAAGGCGGGAACCACAACGGGATGGGCTGCTGTCAGTTTCCAGGGGGAAAGATTGAAGAACCCACAAATACCATTAACTACAGCAAAATGCAAGAAACTTGTTTTTCAAAGAAGAAAAAGAAGAAGAAGACTTTGAAGCGTACACCACCCCATAGTAGATGTTGCACAAAGAAGGGCCTTAGTTTTCGGGTTCCTTAGTGCTCCAGATGCTGTCTTGGCACTTGGCCAGCCAGCATCGAACCTTCAAGACTCCATTAGGGCATGAAGTTTTTTGGGCCCAGCCAAATCTAGCAAGATAAGGACAAGGCGGTTTAGGAGGGAAAGGACCAAGACGGTTCGGACAATCCCAAGTGATGTGCTCCCAGAATCCAACATTCCTGCACCCCAACATGTTTTTCAAAAAGAACGTTTTTCTTAAACACCAGAAAGAACTTTGAAAGAACATGAAAGAACGTAATCGAGGCTGAAGGTGCACATTTCTATTGCCCAGACTTATCTTTTTCACCCGCCTTCCGCAGAATCGATGTTAGCGAGAGCACCAGGACCCTCTGCGCCAAATATCACTGATAGACAAGGAATGCTGTGAACTGCGCCGAGTGCTCTGGTCCCAACCTACCGCAGGGTCCTGGTCCGAACCTACCGACCTACCGCAGGGTCTTGGTCCCAAAACACCATTTTCATGCGATGTGTCCGAGGGCGCCGCGGAATCAGATGAGGCTTTGAATGAGAGCCAGGTGGGCAAAAGCAAACCACCCAACATTTAAGGATGTATTCTGTTACGCTGCATGGTACCCCGCCATGATCTGTGGGAACTGGATAATGATGCAGCCTCTAAACCAGAAACTGTGGGATTGTTTTTTGGCGCAAACTGAGCGGATGCATCGAAACATTTAGAAATACCGCATCTGGCAGACCTCTGCGAGCCCTAAGGGTGTCTTTCTTTTCGGCGCTCCTCTGCTCCATGCGTGTGAAGCATGGTTTGCAGCATTGGGCTGCAAGCAAACGCTGAAGGAACCTTCAAAATCAAACACCGGCGAAGTCGTGAACGCCGCACAGATCAGTTCAACATCAAACACAGGCGAAGCAGAGGATGCCGCACCGAAACTGCCAGGCAAAGCACCAAGATCCGGAGGCTGAGCAGAGAGAGTCTGAGACTTCAACACGGCACAAGAACATTCACCAATGCTTGTGTTCGACTTAAAACTTAAGGCAGTTGAGGCAGGGCAGGCTGCAGGCACCCCCTCCGTGACAATGGCTGGAAAACCGGGAAAGACATTCTGGGTTAAGCTTGGTTTGCAAACTCAACATCTGCGGCTTTTAGCGAATGAGGCATGCTTCTGTCCGGCATGGTGTCTGACGCTATGTTAAAAAACGAACTCGGCCACGCTACGAAGGTGGTTCCAGGGCAAAACCAGCAAAGCCGCGTCTTAAACCCAGTGCCTGCTACATGGCTGCGCCAAGGTGGCTATTGATGTCAGAAGAGCTGAGAGAGCTGATACAAGCTGAGAGGGCTGAGATGAGTTGAGAAAAGCTGGGACGAGCTGAGAAAAGCTGAGATGAGCTGAGCAGAGCTGAGAAACGCTGTGCAGAGCTCAGAGGAGCCAAGAAGACCTGAGAAGATCTAAGAGCTGAGAATAGTTGAGAAGAGCTGATAAAAGCTGAGATGAGCTGAGTCGAAACGAGCTGAAACAAATTGAGGCAAGCTGAGAGGAGCTGACCAGAGAAGAGGTGAGAAGAAAACCTGAAGAAAAAAGAAGCCAAAAGGAAGATATGTCAAGAGAAAGAGGCAAAAACAAAACGAATGCCGGAGTGTTTCTGCAACGTCCGCAGAGTTCTTTAACATTTGATTGGATCTTTAGAAGCAATGCCACGCCCTGAGCATCCCACCCTCAGCTTCCCGGGTTTCTGATTGGCGCAAATTACCAGGTGCTCGGAACACAACCGCTTCGTTATCGCCAATCGCCAATGGTTATAGCTGGCATTTGGAGGCATTGGAAACAAAAGTGACTTAAAGGAACTCCAACAGATCTTGTGATTTAATTACATCAGATATGGTGAATGCATGCTGCTAGCACCAGAATTTTTTGCATGAAGCATTTCTTTTGAAAGGGGTCGATGAAAGGCTTCCTGGACTAGAATATTTACCACGCGCGCGCAAAGAAGAACCTGGCACACAGCCGCACAACAAGAACCTGAACAAATCGGGCTAGATTTCAGCTACAACATGAAAACCACTATAAAATTTGGAGTGTGACCCCCGAAGGGGCTGCAGCTGGAAGCCTATAAAACAAAGTATAGCAAACCACATCCCCCTTCATTTTATAGAGGATATCTTTCCACGTGCCCCACTTTTCGGCATCGATTTTGGCATTGCTCTGTACTAGTTACAGGACCTGGGCCGGGCTACGAATACATTTGTTGGCTTTTAGATATGTGCTGAACATGCTTCTGGCATAATATGACGAACTATTATGAAATTGTTTGGTAGTGGGACCTCCTCGCAACCAAAAATGGTTGGTTCAAACCATTTTCACCCATCCTGCCAATCTGATCGTCATCTCAAACAATCACACCTTGTGTATGCTTGAAAAAAACAATATTTGAACCCCTCCAACCAGAACAATGTGCAAATAGCTATGAGAATGCTTAGGTGAACCACAGGATGGTGACACCCTCAGGACCTCCAGCGGCCCCCCCAAACGAGCTGGAGATTCCGGTTGCATCAGAAGGTGGCCCTTCAGTTAGAGGTTGGTTTGTCAAACCCACTATATACTCCTGAATAGTCATTAATCATACAAGGTGGTGCCCCCCCCAGTTATAAATTGGTTATAAGCCCATTAACTATAGATATATCACCTATAACCCATAGTTATTGGAGTTATGTTCACCAACTTAGCTATCTTGGGGGCACCACCTTGTAGTTAGAATATCTTATTGTGTTATAATTATACTCGTGAACTAAACCAAACAATCTGAGGCACCGGCATCATGATGGGTATTCCAACAAAGGACAAAAACAACCGACTCAACCGACCAGCCAAATCTGGACTAAGGACACGGTGAAACAATGCAATAATGGGATACCCATTCCTTACAGCAATTGTTTTGACATGGGACCATGATGATGTAACCAGCAACATCAACCACCATACTGGGGAAACATAATGGGTATATAATGTATGTAGAATGGGATAAAACCAGGATGAGTAAGACAAGATCTTGATTTTTAGCATCATTGATGGTACCTGATAGAAGTTTCAGTTGGCAATCAAATCCACATAATCCACATCAAATAGAACATCATTGACTCTTAAATGAGTTTCTGGTAATCAAACATGGCAGGAAAATCAACCATTTACTTCGATGGTTTTTCCATCTTCATGCCCATTTCCTTCGGGGATTTTCCAGGAAATGGTCAGAACGATGGAACCCATCGCGCCTGAGAAGCGCAAGCCTTCAAATCCAGCTTCACGTCCTGAGCATTGGAGAATACATGTGCTTTCACTGGAATCTGAGATCAAACACATATATAATAGATGTAAACATATTATAAATATAGCAATCTAAATGTGGAACCTAATTACAAATAGGGATCTAAACATATTATAAACATAAATAAATAAGGAATCTAAATACTGCATGTATAACAATATAGATATATGGAAATTATCTGATATAGGATGAACATATAGAATCTAAAATGATAAAAGCATAGACATAGATATCATCTATGACATAAATCATATAATAAGACACGATTAGAACACATATAATATATGCGTTTGTACATTATATAGATAACCAATCCGATAGTTATATACGGACGTATGCGGACGTGTATTTTTATTTTATAATATAATAATATATAATAATATATAATAATATAATATAATATAATATAATAATAATGATAATAGTAATATATCATGTACAGTACATATCATTATACATTCTCCTTCATGGTTCATATGTAATTAATTGGTTGGTTTCAACCCCACCCACCCAATCTCGAGTGTTGTTTTTCGATGCCGGTGGGGGATCGTCCACAAGTCACTTGGGATCCTCGTAGCAACAGTTGGTCTCCGTACATGATTTGGTGTATGAACCGCATGAGTCGAGCAGATCTTGATATTCCCAGTAAGTTATTTATAAGATTTCAGAAGTCAACTTAGCCATCAGTAAGTAGGGCCTAGGCAATGTGCATGTCAAGTCTCTCCGTGATTCGCGAGAAAAGTCCCCTGACAGCAGGGGTCCCAACCTGATCTTCCACCCGGAACATGGCGAACTCGGGCCAGTACACCTGCGCCGGCGCAACGGCAATGGGCGTTGCGCCGCGCCCATGGCGGGTTCCAAGATCACTCCAGCGGACCAGCCTCCATGACGACCTGACCTCAGGACTGTCCGGGGGGATCATCCCAAATCTCCCAAATTGTTGTTGTCTTTTTGAAGCAAACTGAAACTTACTGGTGCGTTTTACGTAGGGTTGCTGGATGGGTTGCTGGGGGTTGCTGGGATTATTATTGATGGTGAGCCAATGGATCATTCCCTCATTCCCTGCTAAGCACCAGTAAGGAAACTACCGGCCAGAGAAGCCCTTGAAACCAACTGATTGGTGGTGCAATGTGCCCATCTTGAAAAACTATGAATTCGTCAATGGGAAGGGTGACATCCCATATATTACCCATATGCTTTACTAACATTTACCCCAAAAATGGCCCAGTTTTGTAGGTAAATATTACAGCACCATGGAGCACTAATGGGGTATGGAAAATAAATGCCATGTTTGAAACCACCAACCAGCCAACCTAAAATAGGATGACACCTGTGCCCAGAGCACTTCATTTGAATTCCTGGATGACACCTGAGATGAGCTCTCGATTTTTCCGGAAATCCGGATGGAAATCCCCGTTTTTTACGGGGAATACAGTCAGGGAATGTATGTGATTTGTCCGAAAGTTCCTCAAGCAAATGTAAGTACCCATATGCTCCATGGTGCTGTAATATTGACCTACAAAACTGGGCCATTTTGGGGGTAAATGTTAGTAAATATGCCAGCACCATGGAGCATATGGATGCATATGGGGTATGACCTTGCATTTCGATGCATTTCTAGTACACACAGAGCTTATATGTCACCATTTTTCCCATCAGGCATTGCTTCATTGGGAATTTCAGGACCCTAAACTAGAGGTACTGTACCGTATAAAGCCATATTTTCAGGGTCTATCCCCTTACAGAGCCCTTACATTGGCCTTATATATGGTAGATACCTCCAATTTAGGTTCCTGAAATGGCCACTGCTGGACATGTTGCTTCAAGACTACAGGCTTCGATTTTTGTAAGTGTCACTGTCTGTGAGTGGTCTAGAAAATGGTTTTGCTATAGTATAGGATCCTATAGTATGTATTATGTGGGTTCCCAAGGTAAGGTAGGTAACTTTTTCAGACCTAGGTTTACAACATGATTCATGATTGAATTTGTAGATCTATATGCCTAGATGGGTGAATATGGTTAACCACCTAACATAACTTTTGGGCCCCATATTTACAATACCACCTTATCCTCATTGTTGATGGCTCAATTCGAATTGTGGTTAGTCGAATCATCATTTTTTGCTAGTTGATCCAGTTAGACTGGACCAATTTTCAACCACAAACCGATCAGATTTACATCTTTACTCTATGTTACGTTCTATTCATACCGAAGTAATCCGCCTTTTTACCCCCAATATCTTTGAGATTGTGGAGATCCAGCAGTCCGCATAAACCGAGCGCAAGTTTACAGTCTACAGTAGATATGCCCAGTATGCCACCATCTTTGGCGGTTAAATTACCAAGTTTGATGTGAAAAAATCATGCTTTCATCACCATTTCGCTACAGAAAATCATCATCCCATGTGGGGCCAATGTCTGAGTTGGTTTATAAACCCCTGGAACACTATATAGTTCATTTAAATGCATTAAACTACTACTGGTTGGTGGTTTCAACCATCTTGAAAAATATGAAAGTCAATGGGAAGGATTATCCCATATATTATGGAAAATAAAATTCATGTTCCAAACCACCAACCAGATTATAATCAAACATTCATCATTGCAAGCATCATAAACCATACTTGAGATATACAAACCAGGCCCTGTTCCTTACTATCCAGGGCCCCATCATCCGGACTTTTGAACCATCCGATCCCAGCCCCCCAGAGCCCCAGAGCCCCAGTGACTGGCCGCGGCTTCGGAAACGGCCTAGTTTTGGAGTTTTGGGGCTTGAGATATTTCACTTTGGAGCTGGTCATATATCCCATTCATGCGAACCATGGTGCTGTAATTTCTTGACCTACAAAACTGGGTGATTTTGTTTGGGTAAATGTTCGTAAATATGCCAGCACCATGGAGCATTAATGGGTATGGAACTCTCAAAACATGCTGGAAATCACGGTGAATGACTTGGAATGGATCGGAGAATCATTAATTTTAGAATATAAAACTGATATTGTATGGTTATCATAAAACATGGTGATAATCTGATAAAATGACATGACTTGGATTGTTGGAACTCTCAAACATGCTGAATACCATTTTTTGATCCATGTCTAGAATATTTACCCACATTTGGGTCATTTTGGGGTGAATATATCCATACAAAGACCATTGGTGAATAATTCGGATATAAGCAAGTTGGTATATAGTGGATTGACTGGATTTCAAAACTGATCAACGGGTTTATGTAAGGAAAAAACTATATACAGGAAAACATCCTTCTATCGTCCAAAAAAAAAGGTTGCTGCAGATGTTCCCTTCAAGACAATGATGGAACATGAATGAACATGGTGGTTGACGATCAACAACATATTAAAACTGGTTGGTGGATGTTGGTGGTTGACCTACCCCTCTGAAAAATATGAGTTCGTCAGTTGGGATGATTAAATTCCCAACTGAATGGAAAAATGAAATGCATGTTCCAAAGCACCAACCAGAAAAAGGCGGTTTACTGTAAACCATTGTGAAAAAATGGTTTCACTATCAAACATACTTGGACATGAAACGTGATGGTTAAAATATACAGATGGTGAGCAGAGGTGGTTTAACTATCTAAAGAATGGACACCATGATGGTTTAATGGTCAACGTTTAGGCTAAACATATGATCGAACTACCAAAAATTGGGAATGATTATGGTTTAAGCATCCATCCAACACAAAGGGGTAGAAATGATGATGATCACAGTGATACCATTGATAATCCACTGGATTTCAGGTAACAATTCAACCGCGTGGCTGTCAAGAGGAATGTGGACTCCCAGGCGGGCAAACAACTGGCTTTCATCTGGTTCAAAAGAGCTGGGTGCTACTTCACTCCTTTTAAAAATTGGTTTATTTTCATTTACTTGTTTGCTTTTCTGAAATCATGGTCTCTACTAATTATGTAGAGATAGATGTACTGGTAGATCTAACTCTAACCCCTGCAGCAGCCACTGCCATCCGCAAACAGTCAGGGACACGGGTAGCGCTTCTTAAAACTATAACATGCTATAAATTACTTTCTTCGAGCTACCCCCACCCTGAAACACTATTCTGACATAGTTTCTGACATACCATCTGGAAGTACATATGGCATAAGACATTCTATCTGACAGTCTTTCTGGCATATACTTTGACATTCTTTCTGACGTTATCTGGCATATTCTGACATTCTATCTTGCATCTTTTCAGGCATCCATTCTGGCATTCTTTCGGACGAGATCCGGAACTCGCAGTTGAGATCCGAGGCTGCCGGAGGAGAAGGAACAATCTGGCATATCACCGATATTCACCGATTGTCTATGGCTGAACCCCCGCAAGCCCCAAATATGCCCTAAATCACCCCATGTTTGAACTGGCGCAATCCACATCTGGCCTCAGTAGCATCGACGGACTCCGACATTTTTCTGGTGCAATCTGTTGGATCACAGGCTAAGCAAGCTAAGAAATGACTGTGGCCCGAAATCGATAGCTTACCATGTGGAAACAAATCCAGAAGAGGCCATGGGATCATCAATCTGGAGCATGTTTGCAAGACTGGGATTGAATCTCACCTGTGCGAAGGGTTTTGCTCATTTTAACAGGGATACTATTCGACTCATCTCATTCTTATTGTCATGTGCTATGACCTATACAAAAAAAAAAAAACACCATCTCAGAAACCTGATGTCCAGCTCACTTGCTATCTCAGCTGGGTTGATAGTCATTTTTTTGTTGCAAGCCATTCAGCGATTTCGGCCCTAGCGTGTCCATAATCGCCTCAATGTCTGAAGCCAAAGTGGCTGCAGTGCCTCAAATTTCCATCACTGGTCTCAGAAAATCCGTCCATCACAAAATCGGTCCATCACTTGGACTTTCGACTCCAACTTTAGCAACTTCCAACTGCCAAATGCTGTGTTCACACCTGGCTTCCCTCACCTTTTTTTACAGCGAAAGGGTCTCACTCATGACTGACCAAAGGTGGTGGCTCCTGAGGGCTGCAAACGTGATGACATTGGGCAATCATTCCCAGACAGGGATAGCTGGAGATGTTTTCCTATAGATCTAAATACCTCCTGAGGATGTACGTGGGGTATATTTTGGAAGGGTCGCCGTAACTTCTGAAATATTTGGCTCCATGGGGCCCATCCAAAAGCAAGTGAATGGTCAAGCATTCAACGGCTGGAGGTGCTTAAGAGGTCTCCAAACAGAGCTTCCCAATCAATTCTCTAGTCATGGTGCATTTTATCCAATGGCATTCTTAAAAAAGGAAAAATAATGCGTATATATATATATATATATGTATGTATATATATGTATACATAATGTAAATATAATGTAACTATAATATAATATAGTATAATATAATACAATATAATAGAATATTATATTATAATATAATATAATCTAATCTAATCTAATACAATCTAATATAATATAACATAAC
>Ga0126342_10006211_pt1 | contig 21127 bp, 29 predicted proteins | sample Cyp1metagenome_FD_92528 | JGI IMG/M metagenome (GOLD analysis project Ga0126342, IMG submission 92528) | Coral microbial communities from Lord Howe Island, Old Settlement Bay, Australia - Cyphastrea 1 metagenome | ecosystem: Host-associated > Invertebrates > Cnidaria > Coral ...
GTCATTAAAGAAAAAAAAAGAAGAATGTGCAAAATCCACATTTCGCTGTGGCGAAACAATGATTTTTGACATATGGATCAATGAGAACCAAGATACTCTGCGGAAACCTAGGGCCCCGAGCGTATATATATATATACATAACATATATATATATACATATATATATATAGGTACATACAGAGTACCAGTTTGACCACAGGAGCATCACTGCCATTCCAGGACCTTGAGGGTAGTGAGGCTTAGTGAAAGTTAATGGAACTAAGATCCCGCTGAGTGATGACTTCAGTCGCTGTCTTCCTCGACTGTTGGACAAATGGTAAGTTGATGCTTTCCACAACCGCGGAAGAAGTGGCTTTGTTTAAAGAATTGGGTCTATCCCTATTCCAGTGCGCTTATGGCCCACCAGAAAAAAAATCCGTTATAACCCCAGTTATGGAATCATCATAATCCCATTATATCCCATGTATTACAGCCATTCTTAGTTAACTTGTTTTCAGGGCTTAAAAACAGTGGATCATCATCGTTTTTTTCCAGCCATGAATGGCCCAGTTCACCCGGCAGCATCTCTCGGATGGACGGGCGGAGGTGGCAGACGCTCGGACTCTGGAGATCGGGTTACCGGCGGTTACCGGTCCCATTTCCCCATATTTTCATGGGTGTAGCATGGATCAAACCATCAAAAATGCTGGATTTCACGTGTACAAGAAAACAGTACCAACATTATGGGGATTTTTTGTGGGGATTTCCAAGTGGATCTTCATGGCATGTCAACTGGAATTAACAACAACCTCTATGGACCCAGATATAAATAGATCCAATGCTAAACCAGAGTTTCAATAGACGGGGCTATTTTGATAGGACGGGGGTAGGGGATTTCATGGACAATGGAGTTTTAGATTCAACAACCATTGGAATACAATGGGATATCATGGGTGATAACTAGCTGGCAAACGGATGTTGAGGAATTGAATCGACCATTTCCTGGAGATGCAATGGGGATAGATTGGACTATTTAATCAGTTGGATGTATGATACACACATATATATATAATTATGTATATATAATATATATATAATATTCATATTATATTTATATTATATTATATTATATTGTATTGTATTGTATTGTATTGTATTGTATTGTATCATATCATATTATATCATATCATATCATATCATATCATAGTATATCATATCATATCATATCATAGTATATTATATTATATTATATTATATTATATTGTATACATAACCAACAGATACCAACAGTATGATTTGAGTTTGTCCAAAAATGGAGGGCACCCAAATTTATGATCATTAGATAAAACATGGGGAAATTTATGGGAAATTTTTGGGACACCTATTTTGAGACACATATTGGCTTGTTGTAGTTTCAATTTTGCTGATCTTCAACAACTTTAGTTTGGGGTCGGGGAAATGGTTCCAATTCCAGATACCCTCTGGTAATTTAACATAGCTATTGAAAATGGCAATTTATAGTGAGTTTTCCCAGCTATAAAATGGTGATTTTCCATAGTTATGTAAACGTTTACCAGGCCGGGTAAATTTCATTAAGATCACCTGTGCGACGATGGAAGATCCACGGATTTGTTGGATGATATGCGCAGATTGGCGCCCCATAGAAGTTGGGAAAAATCCAATTCTAGTTATTTCAGAAACATTAGTGAGATATGATATATGAGAGTTTTAGATCAACTAATACATATCTATACCTATATAGATCAACTAATACAATTTATAGTGAGTTGTAAGATTTATGAATCAACTTAGCTGACTATGGGGGCTGCACCTATCCCCAGTGGTGAACTGCGCCCGAGGAAATTGTCGCCCGTCGAGTGCAACCGGGCGGGTTTGGACCTGAGCTGCATTGATGAGTCGATGCATGTCACTCTATATTACAGGAAAGCCCTATATTTGATGGCAAAAACCATGGTTTCCGGTTAAGATTTTCCCTTAAACCAATCCATTGAAATGGAGTTTTCAATTGGAACATCATCAGAAATATCGATGAATGGTGGATGAATGCTGGATTTCCCACTGCCAGGTGTGACCGAAAACAGCGGTACCGTATGTACCAAGTTGAGGTCGACCAGAAAGCAACCCCCGGAGTTTGATCATCATGTTCCGCAATAGCCACAAGCTGGGGCCCATCTCCCATTGACACATAGATATCATATCAAGTTGGGTATATATCCCAGTATAGTCCCATTTGCATGAATTATCAGGTTCTATATCCCATTCTAGTCCCATTGATATTTCCCATCATGTTCTATATTATAGCTCCATTTACAGAGGATTTTCCGACAGCCAAGGTTCCAGCCCACTGCAGCCCTTGCCTCTGCAGCCGCAGATGAGGAGCAAATGGCGGCAGCACCGCAGGCTCCGCAGGAACCGCCAGAAGCCCCAGAACTGTCGAAGGACGTGTCGAAGGATGTGGCCCAACCCTTGGCGCAACCCTTGGCGCATGGTTTTGAAAACTTGGAGTTCCCGTTTGCCTTTTTTTGCGTCACGCAAGTTTGCCATGGTGCAATTTGTGGAATCAGTTACCAGTTACGAAGGAATCGCTTTCGGCTCCCATAACATCCATGACCGATGAAGCATCCGATGTGCAAAGGATGGACATTCCGAACCGCTTGGGCGTGTTTGGAAATATGGCATACCCCCATTTTATGGCAGTTCTCCATGGTGAATCTGAGGTTTGAATGGATTTGTATGGTGTGATACCAAAGATGGACAAATATATCATATTATATCCCAACTTATGGAGGTTAAATTCCCAGAATTTGGAATAACTTGGGATATTCTAGAGGAAATATATGGTTATTTTAGAGGAAAACAATAACCCATGATGGACAAATGGTATTGGTTTCCTCCAAAACCGATCATGACTTGGCGGTGGACAGGGCTCGGAATTTCTCGGAATTTCTGCTGAGGCAAACTGCGGGCTTCAATCGTGGTGACAAAGAAAAGAAGGAGGTCAGCCAGCAGTTTTCACCCAAGAATGAATGGGATATATATATATATATATATAATGTATGTATGTATACCCACAAAGCGAGTGGCAAATCCCCAAACTAATTGGAGGTTTATAATTAGCTGAGACAAGCAATGAACGTTGAATTGGAATGTAGGGGGAGCAGTGCAGCGGCAAAAGAACTGGTGTTCAGCCAACTTTTCAGGAACTCCCCAAGGCACCGTACCAGAATGGGTTTGCACCTGAGAATGGTGCAGTTGCATCGATGAGTTGATGCGTGTAGTGTCAACATGATATATGACATATATGACATATATATACATATACATATATATATATATATTTATATACATAAAAAGATAAGTTTGGGATCTCTTCGCATTTCATGTATGATCCCAAACCAGAAAATCTTACCGCAGAATCCTCACTTGCCGTCTGCCCAAATCGAGGTTCCAATCCACTGGGGTGGCCTCTGCGGAGGCTGTGCTCAGAACGCGGTGGCAGATGATCTGATGGGTCGATTTGGGACTTTCTGAGTGTTTGAGAGATACCCCGATTTGTGGCCATAAATCAATCAACCATGGGAATGGATGGGATACTCGATTTGTCAGAGACATGTTGCTACCCTTTTTTGCCTGTCATAACTTTGCTGTGTGATGTCAGCAGTTCAGCCAACTTTTCAGGAACTCGTCAAGGCACCGCACCAGAATGGGTTTGCACCTGAGAATGGTGCAATGTGCGGTGTCAACCTAATATGATGAGCAACCTTGGGATCTGGTGCTGTTTAATGTTGACAAAAACATGCAACTATGCAACGATGTTTCTCCCATTTCTAGATGATTTCCCCCTCAAAAATCCCCATGAAATAAGCCATTCCCAACATCAGTGCTTGTTGGTTTTCAGTCTCTGGGGGAACCGCTCAGGGGTTTAACATGGTCCCAGATGTCCCAGGTTGCACCCTGCCACACCGCTGGAAAGGCCAGCCCAGGGGCCGGAATGCTGATGCCATCACGGAATCCATGGAATGATACGGATACGCGATTTTTTACGTGATATATGTTTTCTTGCCATTTTTATTAATACCCTCTGGTAAACTAACATAGCTATGGAAAATCACCATTTTCAATGGGAAAATCCACTATAAATGGCCATTTTCAGTAGCTATGTTAAATAACCAGATGGTAGTAATGTGTGGAAATATGTGGAAACTTAACAAAGAGAACGCGAACGCAATCAGTCTGGGCTTGTTTTGTTGGCTTCTTGGATCGAACATCAGGGGAAGCATCCGATGTGCAGAAATTCAATCCAACTCATACACCTACCCAAGATTACATTCACCTCGTCAACTGCAACCTCTCCCCATGGCACAAGGGAACAAAAACACCGTAGAGGCGGAAAAAACACTTCATGCGAAGGGGAGGATGTACACGTGAAGCATCCGATGTGCAGAGGATGGAAATTCCAAACCGCTTGGGTGTGTTTGGAAATATGGCATCCCCCCATTTTATAGCAGTTCTCCATGGTGAATCTGAGGTTTGAATGGATTTGCATGGTGTTATACCAAATCTTGATGGACAATGGGGATTGGTTTCCTCTAAACCGATCATGTTGGTTATATAAGCATAGTGGTAGGGGCCCCATATCCCAACTTATGGAGGTTAAATTCCCATAGTTATACCCATGAATAACCTTGGTGGGGGTCTGAAATTCAGCTGAGGGAACAAGCTGTCTTCAAGCGGCGTGGATTTCAAGCTGATGGGAAGGAGGACCTTGAAAAACTTCGTAACGGCGCCAGGCATTTTTGGTCCGTATCACCAAGAGTATTACCCTTCAAATTCCTGCACTAAATGGAGGTTGAGTTCGCTGGGAAAAGTACATAAGTGGTGGATTGTCCAGCCATGGAGCTGATGACCAGAGGCTGAGAACAGTGATACAGCTGTGGTACTTTCCCGCCACAGGACGAATTAGAAAAAAAACACCCTTTAAAAGTGGTATAATTGCCTGGATATGGGCAACTGATCTCTTTTTTTAGCGATTCCCCCAAAAAGATAGAAAAGTGAAATCTTACTAATATAGCAAAAAACTACTTTTCTATCTTTTTGGGGGTCGCTATATCCCTACTTCCATAGTGGGTATGACAACCGTGGAGGAGAAGATGGGCTTCAGATTGAAGCGAAATGGTGAAGAGGTGCCATGGAAGCCATGACCCCTGGATATGTGATCTACCCTAGGGTAAAACTACCCTCTGGTTATTTTAACATAGCCATGGTATAGATGGCCCATAGAAATAGATGGTTTACCGAACTTAAAAATGGTGGATCTTTCCATGGCTATGTTAAATAACCAGATGGTAACATCAATGTGGAACGTCAACCATGTGTCGACGATTTTCCGGGAAACCATAGGGTTTTTCCACATGTAAACGTTTACCTTAGGGTACTTGGCACAAATGGTGATTGTCCATAATCATGTTGAAATTACTGAAGGGTATGGGATCAACAATGGATAATAAACCTATCAAGTTTGGTGGCTTTGACCATCAACCATGGATAAAAGTGTACTTTCCCTCCCCAAAAACCCTTAAACAAACACCGCAATGACGATGACCATGGTGGTTTTAGTGTCTATTTATGGTCTGAACCATGAAACTGGAACGGAGAGGCGAACCATGATTTTTTTTACCTGTCATATCAAGTCATATCCCATTAGGGTTGATATTTAATGGTGAAAAGTATAGTTTTCACAATTTTGTTTGGTGAACATCGGTGAAAACCACCATGGACCATGCTTCCTACAAACTTGCTTCCCGGCCACGCCAGAAGCCGGCAGAGAAGTCGACGCTTTCCGCTGCGCAGGTCTGGGGGAAGACTGGATGTTCCAACTGGTCAAACACCATGGAAAATATTGAGATATAACAAACATGGTTTCAGTGGGCATTGAAAAAATGGGAAATCAGTGACATCAATGGGGCATTTTCCAGCCATGTTTGATTTACCAGAGGCTCATTCAAGTAAAGAAATATGCTGATTCTCGATTTTTCTCATGCTATTGTCAGAATTGTTTCTTGAAAATCCTCATTTTTTGCGGGGTTACCTCTGGTAATTTCACAGTTCGCTATTGAACATGGCCATTTATTATAGTTGATGTAGCGATTCAAAATGCTGGATCTTTCCATCATTTTTTGTTCATGTAGAAACCAGAGGGTAAACCTCCATTTTCCTATGGTTTTCCTATTTTCCTATGGTTATACCACTATGATCCCAGTTTACCAGAGGGCTTTCCAGTTTGCAAAGTGGAAACGTTTACCAGAGGGTTATCCCAGGATCATGGGAGAGTTATCCATAGAGGCTAACACATTTATCCCATGATAATCCATTTATTATACCACTATACTATTATAGTTATGATAAATACCATTATATACCATTATATACCATTGTAATCCCATTGTAATCCCATTATAGTTATGTTAGTTTACAGTTTACCAGAGGGTTACCACTATAATCCCCAGTTTTTCCAGAGGGTAACACACTAAAATTCCCTCGGTTTTTTCCCAATCGTCCGCTCTGTGCCACAGGTTGCTGCGGCGGTGGCGGCCGAAGCGAATCATGCACGTCTCCTTGAGGCTGGGTCACAGTGAAAAAAAATGGATGATATAAAGATTTGGTGATCTATCATATATGGATATGTATGGATATGTATGGTCTATATGTGGATAGCATTATATATATAAAGTATATGTGTAGATAGTATATATATGTATATATTATAAATACTTATAAATATAAATATAAACATAAATACATAAGTATGTATTGTTGTAGAGTGGGCTCAGCATCGGACGGAATAGATGAGCAGGATGCCCAATCCTGTCGAATGTGATGGAAAGCAACCACCAAACAGATAGAAGTCCGACATCATTGAGAATTTCCTGGGAATTTATTGTTGGACACGACGTTTCCACTAAAAACACGGGATATTATTGTTGGAAATGATCTAATATTCATAACTTGAACATCATTCAGCCATACATACCCTCTGGTAATTTAACGTAGCTGTTGAACATGACCATTTATAGTGGATGTTCCCATTAAAAATGGTGATTTTCCATAGTTACGTTAGTTTACCAGAGGGTAACTGTCCGATACAACGGCAGTCATGTTGCCATTTTGCTTGTCATATTTCAATCTCCCCATGGTCGTTGCTTAAATCCTCCGTTTTCTGCAGAAAAAAACGGGGCTTCACCACGGTTGAAACCACCCGGTGAAACCGGTTTCGATGTTCTGGTTTGGTAACCCATTTTTAGTCATCATTTTTGGTGGCGAAATTCCATGAAATCTCCCATTCTTCCTGGTTAAATCTTATGAAATCCCCATCATTTGCCATATTTTCCTGGTTATTCCTGCCTAAATACCCATGAAATCCGCACTTTGGCCGGGCCATTTTGGGGAAACCTAGGACGAGCGGGACGCTCGAGCGAAGCCGAGCTTTCAAGCGCAGCTGCGGCCAAAAACCACGAGTGTGACTTGGCATGTCACAAAAGGATCATACTCTGGTAAGATCATTCTCATGATACATTTACCATTTACCATATACACGGCCATTTTGTGGAGAGAAGCTTTCCTCAAGAAGAGGGAAGCCATGTTTTATACATACATATATATATAATATACATATATATATACATACATACACATATGTACTGTATAAATTTTAATTGATTCTTCAATTTATCATAAAGGTAATGATAAGGTAGGATTTTGATCCCCTGGTTAGCAGACAGACAGGGGAGCTATGGGTATCCAATGGTTTCCGGTTAAGATGTTCCCTTAAACCAATCCATTGAATGATAGCAATAGTAATAGTACAAAGAATAGGAACAGTTTTTTGATAGGACTGATAAAAAGTAATCATACTGATAATAAGGACGATAACAGAAACAGTAGTACTAAGAATGAAAATGACTATAGTTACAGTTATTGGTAACCAATTATTCGGATTTAAAGGTAATAATGATTCAAATGACAGTAATAACAGCAACAGTACCAAAAGTGTTTTTAGAGCAACAATGAGAGTTGGCAAGCAGTTTTTGGGTACATGACAGTTGCAATATCCAAAAAAACTGGTAATGGCATCACACATCCATAATTAGTACTGTAACTAATAGTGATTACTAATAGTCACTAATAGTCACTAATCATTTCCCCCCCAAAAAAGGGCGACTACACCCCATATGATCAACGCCAGGTTTGGGATCTATTCATCTTGCCATCCAGGTTTGAGGTATTGGAATGTATTGGATGGGATAATGAGCACTGGAAAAGCATTTTTTTTTTTATGAGGAAAATGTTTTTTTTGTTGTCATTGCTATTAGTATAATTTACTTATGATTATAGTTGTTGTAGTTGTGTTATCATTATCATTGTCAGTATCAGTATGATTAGAACTATCACTATCATCAATACCATTGTCCCAATAATAACACTGAAACCAATTGTAATAATAACAATAATAACAACACTAATATTAATCATAGTAATACCAATAGTAAACACAACACTACTGAAGGAAGTAGTAATGTGATGATAACAATAACAATAATAAAAGCAATCATGACTATGATGACTATGACGAAACTAGTAGCAATGCCAATTTCAACAATAATACATAGCAATGCATGATACATCCTAACAATGCAAACAATAGCCATATATCATAAGATCCCCAAGTCACTATGCGTTTCAATAATGACTTCGATGATTTGGGGGGTACCCCCATGGATTGGACAGGATTATTACATATTATTACTATTATGACCATATATTATCAACCATACGACCTCAGAAATCTGTATTCATCAACCATGGGGGTTTCCACTAAAATGGCAATACCCCAATAGTTGGATGTGTTATGGGAAAATCATGTATAAAAATGCATGATTTTAAGTAGCCCAATTTTAGGAACACCACCATATTATCATTATGATTATCATCATCATTGATCATTTTCTTTTTCACTATCATTATGTCCCAATGATCATCATATTATATCCCACATTATAGATAAATGGGAAAATTTTATATTATATTATATCCCATTTATATTATATAATAATATATTATGTCCCATTTATCCCAATATATTATATTATATGACTATAAATGGAGGATTTTGAGGACCCCCACCATAGATACCATAGATCTATGGCAGTCCCAAGGCTTCGTCGCGCAGGAGCGCCGCCTTGCGGCGAAGGGAACCGGCCGCGAAAAAAAGAAGCCGCGGCTCATGGCGGTGTCCGACGGCGAGGGCAGCGAGTGAGGTGGGACCTTGGGACCTTGGGATGGGGGATGAATGGCAAAGTGGTGGAGGTCTATAGAAATTTCTATATATATATAGATATAGGGATATATTATATTTCTATGTATGGGGATATAGATATAGATATAGATAGATATACACATATTAATATCTATATCTATATCTATATCTACATCTATATCGATATCTATCGATCTATCTATCTATCTAATCTTATCTGATCATATCTTATCTTTATCTATCCATCCATCTATCCATCTATCCATCTATCCATCCATGCATCCATCTATCTATCTATCTATATATATGTATATATATACATATTTTTATATTTGATGTTTGGGATGATGTTTGGGACGATTCATTGATGATATCAGTGGATGCCTGGAATGATATTTCAGAAGACTTGGGGGGAGATTTGGATGATGTTTGACAGTATTGGCCAATGACGTTGGATTCCCTAGACCACAAGAACTGGTTCTGAGGGGCTATTGAAAATATGAGATCAGCAGTTCAAATGATTGAAACCTAACGTTGGAGGCTTGTGTATTGGGTCTTTTTGCGGACATCCATAACCTTCGGCTCAAGCCGCTTCAGCTGAAAGTTCAAGCGGCGCGTCACGTGTTGGTCATGTGGCGGAACATCTTCTTCGGTTTGTTGCTGGGGCTCATCATCCTTCAACTCCTGGATGTAGTGGTCCACGTTGCCACCAAGCAAGTGGAGGTGGTTCGGATTGTCGGTAGCGTGCTGGTGATTCTATGGGCCATTGCACTGGCGGTCATGACCTGTGCTGGAAAAACATTGCCATGGAAAGCTTCGGTTGCCGCGTGTGTCCTCATCATGTTGATCTATTTGGTGTTGAATATCATCTTCCTGGCAGAGTTTGGGCCGATGAATGAAGGCCGACCGCGCATTCCCCTTTTCGGCTTTGTCCTCCTGACGTTGGGACTTGCGGCCTGTGGGGGAAGAGTGCATGTGAAGGATGAAGTACAGGGAATCAAGGAAGTGAAAGAAGAGGTGCCTCCTCAAACCATCGGAGGTGAGGTGTGAGCCGCGTGCGCCGAAGGATGTGTCAACGGACAAGTCTCACTTTAACCTCTCGGGGCGCGCCATGAGTTGTATACCTGGAATCCACAGACCAAATGTATCCGGGGATGGAGAGGGTTTCAAAGGCCGGCATTTAACAACGACTTTGCACTCAATTTCATTTTGACTATTAGTGACTTTGAACGTCAATGGTCTTCAAGTTCTTCGTGGCCAGTTTGGTGGCCGCACTGGAAGAGAACCAGCTGAAACCTCTTAAAATCCTTTGGTGATTGACTCGTTGCTTTCCTGCGAGCAGTCAGTGAAAAAAAATGCGACCAGTTGACAGTTCTTGCATGGTACGACATTCTGTCATATCTCAGAAAACATGGAAAACAAACACAAAACCTTGACCACAAGAGCATTTATTCGCGGTTTTGTTGGTGGTTTTTGACTTTGCAATCTGGCCATCCGGCTTCTGCGATTCCAAGGCCTCATCGGATTGTTGATCCGCAGCCAGTGGTCGCATGCGGTGAGCTGATTGACCAAGCAGATGTAGTGGCTTTGCTCGCCATATTTTTCGCAGCCTACCGATGGATTAAAGGAGGGAGAGGTGAAGGGAGCGAGCTGGTTCCATATTTTGTTCGAAAAAAAAGGGGAACCACAATGGATTGGTTTAAGGGAAATTTTGCAGGAAAACCCCATATTTAATGGGAAAACTATGGTTTCCTGTAAATTTTCCCTTAAACCAATCCATTGATAACCACTTGGAGCTGGTTTGAGATATGTCAATGTTCCTATGATCCTTCGGAGCAGAAATAGCGCGTGTGAAGTCCCACCGAACTCGGTGAGGGGGCTGACCCACACTTGCTGCACTGGCTGGTGAAAATTGATGCTGCAGACCCCATGGGCCAGTGCGGCCAGTCGTGTTTCGTGACGTAAATTTCCTTTCAATTTCGCCAGTGGAAATGGTTACGAAATTTGGATAAAACTTTTGTTTGCTGCAGACTTTCCCTCCAACCGAAGCATAGCGGGCTGATTTGGAGCCATAAACTCCATAGCCATATTTGGGCAAGACGCAGCTGGAGGATGTAATTTTGTGGGTCAACACGTAGCAGGAAATGGTAGCTGTTCACATCCCAAGATAGACTCTGATATTCATTTCTCAGTTGGGTATGGGATATGATATAACCCTCGTATATATATATATATATATATGTTATATTATATTATATATATATATATATTATATTATATTATATTATATTATATATATTATATTATATATATATATTATATTATATATATATTATATTATATATATATATTATATTATATATATATACTATATATATGATATACATATATACATATACATACATAGTATATAATATATATGTATTATGGTTGTATAACCACTTAGTTCACTGGAACTGCACCCCAAGTAGACACTCCATGCCGAAGCTTTGTCCATGGACATCTCTTGGATTCTAAGAGGGGCGACCCATGCAGGGCATACTTCCATGAACCGCAAATTTTTGGACCAATGATCAAATAGATATATGATGATCATATATGATATATATATATATATATATGTAGATGTTGAAGCAATTGCAATGATCATATATCTGATGTATATCAAGATGATCAAATTCCAATTTAGATGATCAAAATCATATATTTTTTGGAGAGAGCCAACCTTCAACCGTCCATCAGACCAGGACTGATGAAACCTCAATTTTCACGAGAAAATAGGGCCGTTTTCTTCTACTTCCAGGTTCTCTTAATTGCTTCCCTTAGCCCCAGATGCATCAGATAAGTCAGGTAAGGGACCTAAGGGATGGGGATAAAATGGATAAATAGCCCAGAAGTTCCGTTCCATCGAAGCTGGACACCACAACACACGTGACACCCTGCAACAGCGGGACGCACCATTGAGCGATGGAGACAGCGGAAAGCGAAACTGCAGGCGAGCGGAAACTCAACTTAATGTCTTCCCCATAGTGATAAATGGATTAAATGGCTACTGAAACGGTACCGCATTTGGAGTTCACATTGTACATTTTTGGTGTATTTTTGGTGAAATCGGTTTTTAAAGCCCACATATGGGTTGTTATACACTATGGCTTTGTCTGAAAATATGCTAGCCCTTAGTCACCACTGGTGAATCATCCTTATCCGCATGAAATACCCTCTGGTAAACGTTTACATAACTATGGAAAATCACCATTTTAAATGGGAAAATCCACTATTAATGGCCATTTTCAATAGCTACGTTAAATTACCAGAGGGTAATGGCCACTTTGGGAGGTTGCTACACATCCTCCCTGCGCAGGTGCAGAGGCAGGTCCTCTTCCCCACGCTCCAGGTCCGTCCGAAGAGGCGCGTTGCCGCGATGGCTTTCGGATTGTTTCTGGCCATGTTTGGGGGGAATGGTCATCAATCCATTTATCGGGCTGTATATAATGTGTATATATAATGTGTATATATATATATATATACAAGCATACATACATCACATCATATATATATATAGACATATGTATATATATATATATATACATAGTAATGTAAAGTAGAAGCGCCCCCTACATGATAGAAGAGTACAATCCTGCTATTCTAAGCTTTTCCATCTTTGTGGAGGTTACAAAAAACCCATGGAATGTTAGGATTCCCATGGAATGGGATGACCATAGACCATCGATCCCATCGATCATAGCTCATCGGAACGATGCGTCGTTGCGGCAGCTGCTCATGAACTATGTAACTATATATATATATACATACACAGATGTATACGACCAAGAATATGATATCTGTTTCTCCAGAAATGGCAGTAGGCATGGAAGAAATGGAGTACTCCATTCTGAAAATGGATGGTGCTAATTTTTGAATTGCGCAGTCTACAGACCACTTGGGGGATGGGGTGGTTTGCGCCATTTATAGGTTCCTAACACATGTGGTTGACAACAATATGTTTTCCTCTAGTTTAGTTTAATTTAGTATTAAGATTGCAATGAATTTGGGGTCCTTTGGAGGGAAAACCATAATTTTGGACTGCGCCATCTATAGGCTATCACTGCGTTCCATTTGTAAAGGGACACGGCATCGGGAAAGGAGGAGGGAAAGGAGAAAGGAGAAAGGAGAAAAGAAAGGGAAAGGGAAAGGGAAAGGGAAAGGGAAAGGGAAAGGAGGAGGGAAAGGAGAAAGAGAAAGGAGAAAGGGAAAGGGAAAGGGAAAGGAAAAGGAGAAAGCCAAAGGGAAAGGGAAAGGAGAAGAGGAGAAGAGGAGAAGAGGAGAAGAGGAGAAGGGGAGAAGAGGAGAAGAGGAGAAGAGGAGAAGAGGAGAAGAGGAAAGGGAAAGAAGGAAAGGGATATGATCTAGGGTAAATTGCCCTACGAATCCAACTCAAGTAGGTTATGCTTAGGATTAGACAAAGCTAGCCTGCATGAAATTATCATGACGATATGGAAAACCATCATCGTTTCCTGGCAAAAATGATACATACACCTGGTATTTTTTTCCATGTCTATGTGAACATTTACTGGTCATCATAGTTATCCCATGTTTCCCTCAGATTTCGCCATGTTTGCACCGCACAAATTGCACCGGTTCAGGTGCCTGAAACGGAAGGCACCGAAGGCGGCGAGACTTCCCATGAGTGGTACTACCAGGACACAAAGGGCGTGAGAAGGTGATGTGAAACACATATGATGTGGGGAAGCCATGATTCAAGTATGTAGATATACAAAAAGAACATGGCCACGACTTTGAAAGACAAAAAACATATGTTTCGAAAGGGAAACCCATATTGACATGTACCATCTGGTTATTTAACATAACCATGGAAAGATCCATTTTTAATAGGTAAACCATCTATTTCTATGGGCCATCTATACCATGGCTATGTTCGTCATAACCAGATGGTACCTTTTAAGTATGTACCCTCTGGTAATTCGATATAGCCATTGAAAATGGCTATAGAAATAGTTGATTTACCTATTACAAAAGGGGGATTTTCCAGTTCGCAAAGTGTAAACGTTTGAGGGTCAAGCTTCTGGACGTGGCTGGAAAATCCTCGAACCAGTCGTGGAGGTTTAGTTCGCTGGGAAATAACTATGTACGTATACATATATATATAAATATATATATATATATATAAATATATATATATATGTATATGTATATGTATATATATAAATATCAATATGTATATATATTTATATATATATATATGTATACAGTACATGTATTTCTTCCTTTGGCCCGGGAAATGCTCTCAGTTCCAGTCTTTCCCAGGAGCCCACTACGGGACAACCAGCAGGTCCCTGGACCGTGGCGCAGCTACGCGCAAGGTGGGAAACTGGGAAACTTTGGACGAAACCAACAAAACACCGGGGGATTTCACGAACAAATTCGGATATTTTTTCCATATAGATACTGTAAATAATATGGCTTTGGTTTTGTTGGTTTTGTCCAAACATGTGGGATTTGACCAGTCAAAATGATACCAGACATATGTTGTTTCTCTTTTAAAAACTGATTTAACCACTGAACAAAAAAATAGGTTTGTCCGAAAATAGGAACGCGAAAACGCCACTGGAAAAGTATCACCTTAAGTCCGAGTTTCCAGCAGAATGCAACTTCCAGATGATCCAACTATATATATATATGATCCATTTTTATCCATTTTACATTTACATGATATAACAATAGATATTAATGCTTATAGAAGTTATATATAATAGTATGATCCATATTTTACATTTCTATGATATATGAAGACATTTTTTGGAGGTGGCAGCGCGATGAAATCAACGGCCTAACGCCCGTGTGGCACGTGGGGCTGGAGAGTTGGCCCGAAGGCTCAGTGATTTGGGGATTTCCATGGTAAATTTGGTTACCTTTGGTTATTTGTTACATAGCCATGGAAAATCTCACCATTCTTTATGGGAAAATCCTCACTATTTCTATGGGTCATTTTTTTCATAGCTATGTTGAAGAACCAGAGGGTAAACCTCCATTTTTCATCATTTTTCTATGGTTTTCCTATGGTTTTCCTATGGTTTTCCTATGGTTTAAACAAATGGTCTCTTAAGGTGTCAAGCCAGTATGGTTAGACTTACATCCAGGCATGGCCTCGAAAAAGTAGCGAACTAGAACAGCAGCATTTTTGTTGAGCCCAACTTTTCTAGCCAGTTGTATAACCCAAGGGAGGGCCCCAATACATAGGTAAGTTGGCTTTTAAGTAGGTTAAGTGTTTTTTTTTCAATAGACTGTGTTAGATATGTGTTTTGTCTCATAGATATCGGTACCCAAAGTTTGTCGCTTTATCATCATTTTACATGTCAAAATGGCATTTGGATGCATTTGGGGGATATACTTCATTCTCGGCGGCACCCAAACATCAGATTGTTGGTGATACACCAGATTATGCCATCATATTACCAATGTTTCAACATATTTGTTGCTTGGATATATTATACCATATGTTGGTGATGGTATAGTATAAATAATAAACCCAATATATATATATATATATATACATACATTGGGAAATGTTGGTTACATTTCCATATGATGTTGCCGCACATCTATTCCATATAGAAATTCTTGTTGAATTGCCAGCTATTCCGAAATGAACTGCCTATCTATTCTCATATTTACCCTCTGGTAATTTGTTACATAGCTGTTGAAAATGGTGATAGAAATAGTGGATAAATCCCCAGCTATAAAATGGTGGATCTTTCCATCGTTTTTTGTGACTGTTTACCAGAGGGTATACCAAATACTGGTTGATAAGGATTTTGAACCATGCCCAATTTTTTTTGGTCCAATATTCTCATATTATTCTCATATTTATACCATGATATCCCCATGATATCCCCATGATATTCCCATGGTTGCGAACCAAGGATTCCCATCGCTGAGATGTCAGAGCTCAAGGAGATTCGACGGGAAGTCATGGGTGCAGATGGAAACTGTCAACGTCCCACGGTTAAATTCATGGGGACCAAGAATCATGGATTGACGTTGACAGTTTCCATGAATTATCCCATAAAAAAGATTGTGGATCCCTATAATTTACCAATCACAATTTCCCCATATCAGAACTATTTATCCCATCAAAAAATGGATTTATCACATCCCAAATTATGCAACAAACCTTGTTTTTTTTTTTTAATGGATGTGATATAACCAAGAAAAAACTTTCATGGGAGATGTCACCTATGATAGATGGGGAATGTCACCTATGGAATCTATATCTTTCTGGAGATCCCAGGGATTGTAATCCCATGCTATTGTAAAAAATCCCACAGGGGAACATGCACCCGCTGGTAATTTAACATAGCTATGGATTTTTCTCCATTTTAGAGTTGATTTACCTATTCAAAAATGGTGATGTTCCAGTTCGCAAAGTGTAAACGTTTACGAGAGGATCAAGCTTCTGGACGTGGGAAACTCCAGTGGAACTCTTTCTGGTGGATTTTTCAAGATTCGCCATTTTCGCATAACCGGAGGCTGGCTATGCGATACATGGAATGAAGAATTCCCAGTCCATCGTTAATGCTGAGAAAAAAGGTTCTCCTACCGGTTTGAATGATCTCAAGTGGGACTATTGGTACTATTGCAATCTGGTGATGAGGACAAGAATCAACTACCATATCGGCGTATAACCCCATTTGCTGCCGTGGTAACCCAAAGCATTTCCTTTTCGCTGTACAAAAACAGCACTGTTTTTGTCGCAATTGATGAAATCTCCATGCTGAAATTTTCTATCCATCTTTTTCAACACTTTTCAAGTGAAATCCGACCGAAAATCCACATCTGTTCCGATGAAAACCCGTTTTCACCGCTGATCCCATGGAAAACTGGCCGCCGGCCGTGCGATGATCCGGGCTCCAGACGTTCAGAGAGAACTCGGACGTTCCGTGTGTCGGAGATCGCCATGGCGACCCAGGCGACCCATGGCCGAGGTCGAGGAAGCGAAGTACTGAGGCGGGGGGAGGTGTGGGGTATACTCTACCATATACTATCTGGGTGAATTATAACGACCTCACTGGGACCTCACTGGGAATCATGGTTTATGTTAGGGGAATCATCCCCAAATGGCCTTAATTCAGGTTAGTGAAATATTATAATTTACCCAGATACTATAAATAGTTCATATAATATGGGCCATGGGGGATGATATGTTGATAATAATGGGAGTATACCCCCATTTTGGACATATTTCAGTAATTATGTGTTTTTCCAATTTATTCCTATTGTATACTCCAAAATAGTCCTTTGTTTAATGGGAAAAGACGACACCATCACGAAGCAGTGTGACGAGGTGAGACCAGCCCAGTGATGGTTGTTGGTAGGGGTACATGGTTTTGACACACTGCCATATCATAACCATTAATGGAACCCTGGGGCAATCAAACCTGGCTGGAAAAGTCCTCGAAGTCAATGAAGGATTTTGCAGTTGCCATGGAGCTGATGACCAGAGGGCAACTATGATACGAGAATCATAGACATAATCATGATTATCATATAGTGGATCATATTTGTGTCTATGATAATTTCGATATATAGTGGATCATATTGTAGTGTATCAAATATTATCATATAGTGGATCATATTGTCAAATATTTACACGATTACATATAGTAAATGTCAAATAATGATTGTGTCTATGATTCAATTTCGTATCATATTATGGAAATAATATGATAATTGTGGACATCATATCTACTATAATTTTAATTATGGCAATAACCATCAACAATAAATATAAGCAATATTACAGCAGTCAGAATGGGAATTTAATGGGAATATTACCATAAGCGACTAATAATATTACATACTAATAACGACTTCTGCAACAATTGTTACAATGGATATTAGCTATACCTGAAAATAGCAAACTTTGAGTGGACACTAATCTTCCAACCCTGAATCGCAGGGTCTATGGTAATTACGAGGTTAGAAAAAACATAGACAGCGGTTAATGTTTTTTTTTTTTTTAAATGAATGGGAATATAATGATAAGTGGATTCATAACTTTCTGAATGGTTATTACCAGCTTTGGGGACACAACTGACATGGGGATAGAACTCGTGGGAAAAAAAAGGGTATGTTTTGGGTGGAATGGGATGACTAATTGTGTAGTTGTGATATTTCATGGGGATATGGCTATGGCATGTTTTTTTTTAACCAACCAACTTGATATGATATTTGTGTGTGTTTTGAAGAACGCGGATACCCCAACTCATATCTATTTCAATGCGGAAAACAGTGGATTGATCGAATGGGGTATTGCATTTTCAGACGAAAACATGTTGGTTGTTGGAAAGTCTAGAACGAAACGTGGTGTTCTGGGTAAAGTGCTTGATGCTAGTGGTTTCACAACCAGATTTTTTCCGCGTGACTGCGGAACTTCCCAGGCATAACCCGGCCCCCGAGCGCACTGGATATGCAGGCCCAGTCTGATGGTTCCCATGCTACCATACCCCAAAAGTGCCTGCAGTTGAGCCAGAATTCCTAGGGACGTTGGTTTTGAAAAGCCACGATAGGAAGGGTGGTTTTGAAAACTCAGTAAAAACACATCAACAAGTGGTGAACATATAAAAATCGCTAATTGCATGGCTGCTTTTCTATGTGATACATGTGTCTTATCTACCTTTTGCTATGGATTTGATGCCATTTCAGCTCCACCAGCCCTCCAGGTTTCATCCGGGGCCCTTGAAGCCCAAGCCCAACCGAAACGGTTTCGGTAGATTTTCCGATGACAATTCCGGGCACTCAATTATTGAAAAATGGCCCCAATCTATGGGTATCTATGGGTACCTCCCAATGAAAAACGCCATTTTTGTTGAGTACCATCTGGTTATGACTAACAGTTCGCCATGGAAAATCCGCCCATTTTGAAGTTCGGTAAAGCATCTATTTCTATGGGCCATCTATACCATTGCTATGTTAGTCATAACCAGAGGGTAGCATCCAATCAATATTAAAGATTTGTGACATATGAATTTTTATAGTTATGACCATCCATTTGGTCTATACCATGGCTATGTTAGTCATAACCATGGATGTCATCCATATATATATATATATATATATGTTTTTCAGCACACGGATCCAAATGATGGATGGTTGTTGTTCAAAAAAACCTTTGATTTTCCCGAAATGTGATAGCTTCCTTCAAATAGCACTGTATTCACCCCAAGTCAATCCCAAAATTTGTTGAATGTCCATTATGTATGATATATATATATACATATATAAAATATGTACAATACATATATACATATATATATATATATATACTATATATACAATATATATATATATTTATATGATATTATGGATTTTGATGAATTTCGAACAAGGTTGGAATTTGGTTCTATGGGAGTAATTCTTGTGATTGGTATGAAATCAGGGTCGCCCAACAAAAAGGCCCTGATGTCGTGCCACGAGTCCGATGATAAAATCCTAACGGCAGATTATTGTTGGGTTATTCCTAATACCCTCTGGTAAATAAACAGTTGGACCCTGAAAATCACCAATTTTTAATGGAAACTAGTCTTCCAACCCCGATGACTGGCAGGGTCTATGTTAATTTACCAGAGGGTATGTTCTCAACATTGTGAACCCAATATACCCCAACACTTTTTTCATGTGGGTAAAACAATCATAAACACCCATTTGGGAATGGTAAACATACCACCTATAAAAATGGTGATGACTGGGTGGGGGATGGTTTATGACATTGTTTTACCCACATTATTCCCAAACCCCAGAGATATGGGGTTTCGATGGGTTTTGTGGGTTTTGTCTATCCGGGTTCTAATCTGGGATGGATTGGCTACTGGGGTTCCCCCTATTTTTTCCATGGTTTGTCTTCATTTTCCCCATGAACACATATTTTCACCGGGGGCAATCATTCATATACCCTCTGGTCGAAGGAAGTTTAGAAGTCAAACTTCCGACAATATGGACAGATGAAAAGCAGAGATGGAAAGAGTCAGAGAGAAGAGAAAGATTAGAAGAGAGAAGCGTAGAAGAGAAAGAGTCAGAAGAAAGAAGATCAAAGGGTGCGAAGAGGTAGAAAAGTCGCGAAACACTGTGTTTTTCAAATGTTTTGTGGCTCCGGAGGGTCGAAAAGTAGGCTCGCTAAAGCGGCGGGTGTGGAGCCAGGTGGCCAGATGAGAGATGAAAAATTGCACGCCGTTGTGGCGCGAAGCACATTTCCAAGTCAAAATGTACAAAACACACCATTGTCGGACCACTTTTGGAAGTTGCAATTTCGAAAAAGTGCACGCCGTTGTGGCGCGAAGCACATTTCGAAGTCAAAATGTTAAAAACCACTTTTGGAGGTTCAGATGTCGAAAAAGTGCACGCCATTGTGGCGCGAAGCATATTTCGAAGTCAAAATGTTAAAAACACTAGGGGTTCGGACCACTTTTGGAGGTTCGGATGTCGAAAGAGTGCATGCCGTTGTGGCGCGAAGGACATTTCGAAGTCAAAATGTTGAAAACACAAGGGGTTCGGACCACTTTTGGAGGTTCAGATGTCGAAAAAGTGCACGCCATTGTGGCGCGAAGCATATTTCGAAGTCAAAATGTTAAAAACACTAGGGGTTCGGACCACTTTTGGAGGTTCAGATGTCGAAAGAGTGCATGCCGTTGTGGCGCGAAGGACATTTCGAAGTCAAAATGTTCAAAACACTAGGGGTTCGGACCACTTTTGGAGGTTCAGATGTCGCTTCGCTTCACTACACTACACTACAGGACATTA